>Ga0208495_1000007_pt1 | contig 199069 bp, 174 predicted proteins | sample CryBogmetaGMA14M_FD_184551 | JGI IMG/M metagenome (GOLD analysis project Ga0208495, IMG submission 184551) | Freshwater microbial communities from Crystal Bog, Wisconsin, USA - MA14M (SPAdes) | ecosystem: Environmental > Aquatic > Freshwater > Lake | place: Crystal Bog, Wisconsin, USA...
GGGTTGGGGGTTGGGCTTTTACCTGGCTTGTGTTTACTGCAGCCTGGGACTGGCTGGCACCGGCCTGGGCTTTCGCCTGGCTTACACCCATCAGCAATGGGGTCATCAGTATGAAAACTATGAGCAGCATTTTCACGCTCCCGGGTATGGTCCAGAATGGTAGCTTTTTATCTTTATCGCTGTATGAAACTGAATACAGCACCGGCATAATATACAGGGTCAGTACCATTGAGAACATCAGCCCGAAGAAGATCACAGTTCCCAGGGGGCCCCAGAGGGGCGAACGGCTGATGATCATGGGCACCACCCCCACACCTGCCGCTGCAGAAGTGAGGAAAATGGGCCGCATCCTGCGCTTGCCTGCCGCAATGGCGGCCTCTTTGATGCTCATTCCCTGCTTCTCATGCAGTTCACGGGCGTAATCTATGAGTATGATGCCGTTCCTCACCACCATCCCGCATAAACTCGTGATGCCGATGAATGCTGTAACACTGAAGGGGTAGTGCATGATCAGTATCCCTATCGCCGCCCCGGGAAGGGTCAGCAGCATCCCGCTCATGATGAGGATGGCAAGCTTGGCTTTGCGGAACTGGATGAGAAGTATGAAAAAGATGAGCAGTATGCTCACCCCCAGTGCAATTCCCATGGGGATGAAAACTTCCTCCATAGCCTCGTAATCTCCCCCCCAGCTGATCGACGTTCCTTCGGGCAGTTTCAGCTTTTCGATCTGTGGCTTGATATGGCCAAGGATCGTGGCTGCTACTGCTTTTTGTTCATTATCGACCATGACTGTGAGCGTTGGTACGCCATTGCGCCTTACTATCGTCCCTTCACTCCATGAGGGTGTGAAACTGGCCATCGAGCGCAGGGGAATGGCCGAAAAGCTCATGGGCGAGGTGATATACTGGTCTTCAAGGGTTTTAATATTTTGTGTGGACGACTGGTCCTGCTTCAGCACGACATCCACCGGGTAGTCATCCTCCCATATAGTAGTAAGCGGCACGCCGTCAAGCCCTATCATCACCGAGGTCGCCACAAGGCTTTTAAAGTACCCCATGCGGTTGGACTTGTCACGGTCAAGGTTCACATTAATGTTCTGCCGGGGCTGGTCCCAGTCGGTGCGCACCCAGGCGATTCCCTTCGTTTTGGCAAGAATCTCCATTACTTTTTTCTCCGTACTGCGGATGTCTTTCACTGAATCCGAAGAAATGCGCACCTCGATGGAAGCCTTGTTGAGCTGCAAGGCCAGTACCTTCCATTTTACATGGGCATTGATGAAATTATCGGAATACCGCGGGCTGTATTCGTTCACTATGGCCCTTGTAGCCTTTTCCGATTTCGTGTTGACCAGCAGCTGACCGAAGTTCGAGGCGGGCATCTGGGGCGCATAAACGGTATGGAACCTGGGCGAACTGGTGCCGATAAACGTTGTGACATTGGTCACACGCTTGTCTTTCAGCAGGATAGCCTCCAGGCTGTCAACCACCTTCTCTGTGACTTTCAGTGACGAACCGGTTGGAAGGTACACTTCAACGGCAAACTGGTTGCGCTCCATCTCGGGGAATAACTGCTGGTCGGTAAGCTGGAAAAGTCCAACCGCCAGGATAACAAAAGCTATTCCTATGGCGATGACCAGCCTGGGATGTCTGAAGGCCATGTCAAGCGAGGTGTCGAACCAGGCCTGTAAAATATCGAGGAAGGATTTTTTACCGGGTTTATTCACGTTCTTCAGTCCTTTTTTTATGAATACGAAATTCAGGTATGGGACCAGGAACAAGGCTACGAGTACCGAAACGCTCAACGCAATGGTCACAACCCAGGGAATGGTGTTCATGAATTCACCGGCTGTCCCGGGTACCATATATGCAAGCGGGATGTACGCCGCTAAGATGGCAAGGGTGGCGACAATGATAGGGGCGACCAGCTCTCTGGCGCTTTTAATGGCTGCATGCCATGGCGAAAAGCCCATGTCGATCTTTGCCACATGGTTGTCGATGACTACAATAGAGTTGTCGACGATCATCCCCAGCACCAGGATCAGCGAAGCGAGTGAAACCGTATGCAGTTCTATGCCATTAAAATAAAGTATGGCCAGGGTGATCATCACAGAGATCGGGACCGTGATCCCTGCAACAGAAGCCACCCGCAGGGGCAGCAGGATCAGGGTCACCAGGATCACGGCAACTATGGCTATCAGGAATTCTTTCAGGAAATTATTCACCGAATCGCTCACATACTTAGGCAACTCCGATATCTTCGCGATTTCAATGCCGGCAGGAAGATGCTTTTTAAAATTACCTAAGACCTTGTCCACATCCCTGCCATATGCCACGATATTGTTTCCCGGCTGCATCTCAAGCGAAAGCAGTATCGTTTTTTTTCCGTTCTGGCGGATGAAATTATCGGGTTTGTCATACTTTCGTTCGATGGTTGCGATATTCTTCAGCCTCACCACGTTGCCATCAGGGTCGGAGTAAACGATCTGCTCGGCCAGGTCTTTCTCTGATTCAAAATTCGGGGGAAAATGCACCGGCATCACACTGCGGCCGTCATCGAGCTTACCGGCATAACTCACCATCCCATTAGCCTGGTATGAGCCCAGCAATGTCAGCGACTTGATGTTATATTCGTTCAGCAATTCGGGTTTTACATTCACAAAGATCTTTTCCTTCTGCAGGCCGAAGTGCTTGATCTTCGAGGTTGCCGGGATCTTGCGGCATTCCGATTCGAGCCTTCTCAGCTGTTCCTCCAGTTCTTTATAGCTTTTTGTGTCGGAGGACAAAGTGATGAGAAGTGCCGAAGTATCACCAAAGTCTGAATTGGCGATCAAAGCGGCTACCCCCGCAGGAAGGGTCATCTTCAGCTCGGAAAGCCCGTGCTTTAACTTCGACCAGAACTGGTCGGCATTCTTTACGTCATCGTTCAGTTCAACGAAAATGTACATCATTCCTTCCCGGGACCAGGAATAGGTCTTCGCCTTCTTCACTTCCTGGTAACTGAAAAGGTAATTCTCGACCACCGAGGTCAGCTGTTTTTCGACTTCTGCAGATGTGGCCCCAGGGTAAACCCCAACGATGACCCCCTGCCTTATGGTGAACTGGGGGAATTCGTTGCGCGGCATTTTCAGCAGCGCGATGACCCCCACGATGATGATGGCCATCACAATGATCACAACAATATTGTTGTTGCGCATTGCCTTTTCAATAAGGTTAAATCTCTTGGGTTCCATGTCAGAAGGAAATTAAACTGTTGTCACTCAATTTTTCTTTCCCCTCATTCACGATCATTTGTCCTGGTGCCAGGCCCGACAATACTTCCAGGCCTGAATCATGGTACTGTCCGGGAATGATAACCTGCTTCCTGGCCCTTTTTGCCGCCGGGTCGACAATGAAAACATATACCCTGTTCTCATTGTCTTTCGAAACACTCTGGTTAGGGACTATGATCAATTCTTTTTCGATGGAGATTTCCATTTTCACATCGCAGACCATACCCGGTTTAAGTATAAACTGAGGATTCTGCAGAAGTATCTTCGCTTCATAAGTGCGGGAGATCCTGTCGGCGACCACACTTATACTGGCTACTTCTCCTTTAAACTCTTTTCCATTCAGGGCCGAAACTGTGACGCTTGCATTCATCCCTTTCCTGATCTTGGCTACTTCGTTTTCGGGTACCGATATTTTTACAAACACCTGCTTTATGTCGACCAGTTCCAGCGGAGCTGAAGTAATGGAAATTGCCGACATCCCCGGCTCTGTGTTGCGACGGCCTACCATTCCGTTCACGGGTGCATACATTTTGCATTTATCCAGGTTGTTCTTCGCAAGCTCAAGCGAGGACTTCGCCTGTTCAAGCTTTGATTCCATCTCAACCCATTTGATCTCGGGCAGGCTTCCCTGCTCATGAACCGTCTTTAGCCGGTCATAGGCATCTTTTGCCTGCTGGTATTGCGAAAGGGTTATATCGTACATGCTCTTTGCATCGGTCTGATCGAGGGTGGCGAGGAGTTCTCCTTTATATACCATATCTCCGGCGCCCACCATTACTTCCTGTACAGTCCCTGTAGTCTGAAAAGTCAGGGGAATGGTCTGAAAAGCTTCTACGGTCCCGCTGTATCTTAAAGCCGTAACTACCTTTTCCTGTTTCACGATGACGGTTGTCACAGGGATCTGTTTTGTCTCTGGAAGGCTGTCGTTGTTCTGCCTGGGATTGCATGCGATAAGCATACACAATGCTATCGCAGGAATGATCATCTTGTTCATATTGCTGAGTTTAATTGTTATTGACGTTGCTGCTCCGCCGGTGTTTTTCCCTGCGTCATAGGCAGGCCGTATTCCGCCGGATCCCGTACTGTTCGGATACTGAACGATTGGTATGTTACATACTAAACGAATGGTATGTTCTGTCATGAAATTTTTTACTTTTTAAGCAGGTAATACAACTGGTTAAGCTGGTCTTTCATCGAAGTTAAGGCCGTTTCGACTGAACTGGTCCTGATCAGGTCACCCGCCAGCCCCAAACTCAGGGAAAAGTATTGGAGAGCCACAACCTGTATTTTGATATCCTTACGGACTTCACCCCGTTTGATTGCATTCCTGATAATGATTTCCGCACTCTTTACAGCATCTTCGATTACATGGGCTTTATTTTCCGTAAATCCTTCATAATGCCTGAAACAATCGGCAATCAGCGATAAGTAATTGACGAGGATGAATTTTTCCTCATTCCCGAAAATCGCCTTCAGTATCTTATGCGTGTGTTCGATGCATAAGGTCGTGTATTCCTTCAGACTGGTGTTATCCACATCTACCATGATGCTGGTGACCGGGAAATGCTTGTCGATCACGGCGCGGAACAGCTCCTCCTTATTTTTAAAATGATGGTACAGGGCTCCCTTCGTAAAGCCAATCGCCTCGCTGATCACGCTGATAGAAACAGCCTCATAACTGTGGCTGAGGAAAAGCTTATACGCTTCATCGATAATAAAATCCCTGGTGTCTTTCATAATAAAATACTGAACGTTCGGTATGCAAAAATACGACTTATTTTATCGCTTCAACAAAAATGTTAATAAATATTTTTTCGGAAGATATGACCAGGGATCTTTCGCAGAAATCAAACGGGCATCACCACCCACAGCTTCCCGGGGGTGGAACGGGGATGGTTAACCCTGAATGTCTTGTATCTGAATAGCCGCAGGCATTTTTCTCACGGTATTGAATACTGGTATAGGTTTGAGGCTCATATTGGCCAAAAAAAGCATACCTGATGTTATTGATTGTCCTGATGGAAGCTTCCTGCCAGGATTGCGTATCTTCATTGAAAAATTCGCAGGCTGAAGTGGACAAATTCTCAATCGGGTGAACGACCTCATAAAGGCATAATGGTCCTTCGATACGTAATGCCTGAAATTGATCGGTTGGTAATGAGGGTACGGTATCAGAAATAAAATACCAGACGGTATCCTGTTCAGTATGGGAAAAAAGGGTTGTGGAGAGAATAAGCGGGTAAGCCTGGTTTCCGCTGACACCCGGCTTTACCCAGATCTTCACTTTCCTGCTATGATGCTGGGGCTGATGCCCTGGCAAATCAAAAGGCTCACTTTCGAAGGCTGGTGAGGACCAGGAATATGTAGCATCAGGATAGTAGTTAGCCGATAAAATAGTGTTCGAGGTCTCGAATGACGTCTCTGAAATGCAGATCTGGTTCCTGACGCCCGAGAAAAAAGTGATGGGAGCTGCCTTCTCCCCTTCGGGTTTGTAAACCCTCACGTATTCGATCTCGAGATGGGTTGGAAGTGTAGCCGGCACTACCGCGTTGTGATCGCCTACTGTATTCGGGCCTGAATTGAACCTGATGCAAAAAGGGCCGTCGGGGGGTGAGAATGAAGTGGGGTTCCCTGATGTGCAACCTGAAGGGTAATCGCTCATCACCATCCTCGAAACCTGTTTGTTATTCACATACCAGGTTATACTATCCCTGCTCCACTGAACGGCGAAAACGGTCCAGTCCGTATAACTGTTCGGGATGATGTGGATCCGGTAATAACTTTCCACACTCTCCAGGCTTTCATTCATCCTCCAGTGATATCCGGAATTAAAACTGTTGGTGACATTTGGCTGGGTTTCGAAAACATCGATCTCATTACCATCCAGGATGTTCGGATGAACAATGGTCGGGTCATCCGAATCCAGGACGCACCAGAGCCACATGGCACTGCCCTGCCCCGGCGAACTGTACAGCTGCCTTACTTTTGCTTCAATATACCCGCTGCTGTAGAAATAGTAACTCCTGAATATATGATTCGCAGTGTCGACGGTCATCGTTTTGATCTCACCCATTGAATAAGGACAATCATTTATCGGGACGTTAGTGTTCCAGAGGTATGCATAACATGTACTCCGGGCGTTATCAGTATCCTCATCCTGAAAATGCACCGGCAGACCAGGCCGGGAGCCCTTCATGCACGGGAAGGTGACATTCTCCTGGTTTCTCATGAAATTAAAATCGCAGCCTTTATCGTCGTTGGGCTTACTCACATTCCAGTATTTTGCAGGATTCTGGAATCCCTGGTTAAGCAAAATATAATAACCAGGCTTGTCTGCAGGGTTTGTCGGACAGGAAGGGATGATTTTGAATATGTCACAGAACGCTGAGTTGAGGTCCTGCGAACTGAGTCTGCCAGCGCATAGTATTATAAAAATAATAATCAGAACCGGCCTGTACATGTTTTTTTTCTGAAGATCATTCAATGCCCGGCTTACATGCCAGGCTTAACCTTGACAAATTCACTCGATACGCATGTTCTTTCATTGCTTATCCGCACAACATAAATACCTTCCGGCAAGCCCCTGGTATCTGCCTGAATTTCTTTCAATCCCTGGCAATTTTTATTAAAGACTGGTTTTCCCGTAAAATCGATGATTTCGACCTTAAATAAAGGCGTGGGAGACCTGATATTTAATATATCGGATGCGGGATTTGGAAATATGGTCAATCCCGGATCTGTTTTGACTTCACCTGCAGAAACGACCGAAGGGTCGTAGCAGGCATGATTATAAAGGAATCCGGTAAAGTACAAACCCTGGGGAGGAGTAATCAGGGACATTGTCACGAGATTGCCTGAATTCAGGTCCACACCCCGGTATGTATGATCTGTTGCTTCGAAATAAAAAACCTGCTGAAATGGATCAATTGTTACCGGTTCATTAAGAATTGTATCTGCAACATTGAACTGTGAAATAACAGTAACTGCACCATTGTACGGATTGATCTTTGCGAGCTTTCTTCCATGAGTGTAATTGCCCGACAGTCCGTACAGGCTTGAGTCATGGCAATTATATTCCATCGGGCCAAACCTGTCACCGGGATCAATCCCTATGGGAAAGCTGGAAACCAGTTTGCCTGAATGAATATCAACCCCAACCAGGTGATTTGCAGGGTTTTTACTTGTCTCAAAATAATAAATGCCATGAACTGGATCAAGGGCGGAACCTGATAAAAAAGTGTATCCCGGGGCCAGGGAACTGTCTGAAATGAGCGTTACCGATCCGGTGTAGGGATCCAGTTTTGCCAGTTTGATATTCAAACCTGCAACATCCGGGGCAATCCCATAGAGCGTCGAATCCAGGTAGTTAAAACTGATACCCTCAAAGTTTGAATTCAAGAAGTTGGTGATCGGGATCCTTCTGATCAGTTCCCCCGTATTCAGGTTAAAAGCCAGTAAATCGGTGCCAGGAATATAGTAAAACACATGATGCAGGGGATCAATTGTCCTGCCATATCCGCCAGGCACCATGACAACTGCATTCGAGGATATTTTTGAAACACTTCCGTCAGTTGCATTGATTTTGGAAAGGTAAAGCCCTGAACCCTGAGTCAAAGCCGAAATTCCGTATGTTACAGAATCAATTTGGGATACTGCAGAACTATAAATTAAAACTGTAAAAAACAATAAGAACAGTTTCTTCATAATCTTTCCCCGGAATAAAAACCCCGGTTCCTGAATTTTTATCCTTGTAAAAATATGAAAAAATATCATCTGATGAAGGCTGAAAGATGAGATGCTGATGCTGCCTGTTTATAATTATCAGCAAGCTCCATCCCGTCATGAGAACTCAGCGTTAAATAGCATGATTTTGCCGATTTATTTTGCTTTTCACTGTTGAAGGGTATAAATTTATGGATTATAAAAACTTTCATGATGAAATATCCATACGAACAATGTTCATACAAACCGGAAATGTTAATATGGGTATTCCATATGACCTATTAAAAACAATAAATATTAACATATGAAATACAGGTCTGTAATGTTCCCGGCAGTGATACTAAATCTCCTGCTTTTGCTGGTTTTTCCTGGTCTCTGTTCCGCACAGACCAACCAGCCTGATACAAACACCCCGGCTTTTCGCATAGTCAAAGCGGTTCAAATAGGGGATCTGCAACTCGTCGCCACCCTCCTGTCATCCGACCCGGGCCTGATCAGCACAAAAGAACCTGCCATGGATGAACCCCTCCTGGTGCTTGCTGCCCGGGATAACCAGCCTGAAATAGCGGCATTGCTGATTAAAATGGGAGCGCCGGTCAATGCCACCAACCGCCTGGGGAGCAACCCTCTTCACCTGGCCGCTTTTACAGGTAATTATAAGCTGATCGAAATGCTGATGGTCAACGGAGCCGACTGGAAGCTAAGGAACCAGAGGGGTAAGACCCCGGTGCTTTATGTTTCTTACGGAAAAAATCCTGAAGTGTTCAGGTTGTTTGTTGAAAAGGACAAAAACATTCTTAGCGAAAAAACCACTGATGGTGCAGGCTTGCTCCATATGGCAGCGATGGTGGGTGATACTGCGGGGTTCAGCTACCTGCTCAGTCAGGGCCTTGACGTGAAAGCCGAAGACAATAACGGCGCCAATGTAGTGCACTTTGCGATGGGCGGAGGCGATAAAACCATGCTAAAATACTTGCAGGATCACGGCCTGGATTATAAGCTCATGTCTTCCCAGGGTTACCCGCCCGTGATGTCGGCAATGATGGGGAAAAGAATATCATCAATAGAATTCCTGCTTGATAACGGGGTCGGGATCAATGAACGCTTTCCCAGCGAGAACTTTACGATGCTCCAGCTGGCATGCCTGACCGAGTCACCCGAAATCGCTCTCTTCCTGCTCAATCATGGTGCTGATGTTGATGCGCAGGAAAACAACGGGTTCACTGCCTTGTTCTGGACCGTAATGAGCAACAATAAGGAATTAACCCTCCTCCTGCTTTCGAAAGGAGCCGATGTGAACCACCGGACGAAAGAAGGGCAAACCCCGCTGTTAACGGCAGTTGATAGTGACAGCCTGGCTATGGTCAGCCTCCTGGCCGGGCATGGTGCGGATATCCTGGCTTGCGATGCGGATCAAAAAACTGCCCTGCAGCATGCCACTGTCAGGGGTGACCTGCCGGTAGTAAATTTCCTTATCGCACAAGGTGTGCCGGTGAATGCCAGGGATAATACGGGGAAGACGGCTCTGCATTATGCTGCAGTTTACGGTCATTCGGAGATAGGTAAAGCCCTTCTTGAAAAAGGGGCCGATCCCGCGATTACAGATAAAATGAAACATGATGCTGCTTTTTACTCTGCCTGGTACGGAAATTCCGGGATGTCGGATCTTCTTGCCGGAAAGGGAAACAAAACCCATGGCAATAAACAGGCTGTGAAAACTCTCCCGGCTGATATAGTGAAGGGCAATGCGGTTGTCCATTATCTCAATCACAGCGGTTTTGCCATTGAAACCTCGAAGCACCTTATCATTTTTGATTATGTTCCTTTTACCCCTGTTCCCGATATGCCCTCCTTGCTTAACGGAAGGATACAACCAGGGGAACTGAAGGATAAAAAAGTCCTGGTCTTTGTCAGCCATGAACATGGGGATCATTATGATACTGCTATCTGGGGATGGCATACCCTGGATCCCGGGATAAGCTATGTGATGGGATTTAATCCTCCGGGGCAGTACAAATACGTGTATACCGAACCCCGCTCCGAAAAGACCGTTGAAGGGGTCCGTATCCATGCGATAAAATCGACCGATTCGGGCGAAGGCTTCTTGGTCGAGACCGACGGGATTGTCATTTATCATCCCGGCGACCATGTCAATAAGTCGGACGGGCTGGGATTGGATTATAAAAGCGAGATCGACTACCTTGCCGGATTGAAGAAAAAGGTCGACATCGCCTTCTTCCCTGTCAATGGTTGCGGATTCCCCGATGCAGAGGCCGTGAAAAGAGGGAACTTATACGCTATCGAGGAGCTGAAACCGGTGCTTTGTCTCTCTATGCATGCCGATACAAAAGAGTGTGAGGGCTTTGCAGAATTAATTAAACAGAAGTACCCGGGAATCCAGGCAGGTTTCGGGCTTTTCCCCGGCGACCGGTTCAATTATCCTGAAAAGTAAAGGCTAATTATTTGCCTTCACTCCGGTAAAAGATCCCGAAGGTCTTTGGAAAACCGCCAGCCCGAACTCGGGCAAAACAGCATAAATGTGCTCAAAGATGGCAGCGGTGGTATTCTCGGCATTTACCCAGTCGGGCGGACTGTAGAATGCATAGATCTCGATGGGGAGGCCGGTATCACCTGCTGGAAGATGCCGCACCATCAGGGTGGATTGCGAGTTGATGAGTGGATTGGACTTCAGGAAATCATAAAGGTACCTGCGGAAAAGTCCAAGGTTGGTCATGGCGCCGGTTTCGGCCATGGCAACTTCCCTGTAAAGGCCTTTTGCTTTAAGACTGCCGATAAGTACCTCCCCGGCAAAACAGATCGAAAAAATGTCAATGTTCACCTGCCTCTTCAGCCTCCGGCCACCGGCATCTCCCATACTTCTCCAGTTCTGAAAAGAATCGGTGATCAGGACATAGGTAGGGATGCAGCTTACCGAATTATCAAAATTACGCACCTTCACTGTAACCAGGGAAATATCCAGGACTGTACCGTCGGTATTGTACTTCGGCATAGTGATCCAATCACCGATCTGCAGCATTTTATTGTTTGAAAGCTGCACTCCTGCAACAAAGCCCAGGAGAGAATCCTTGAAGATCAGCATGAGCACAGCCGACATGGCACCAAGCCCGGCCAGAAGGGTGAGAGGAGACTGGCCTATCAGAACCGAGATCGCCACAATACCAACAACGATGTATAGAATGATCTTGCCGATCTGAATATAGCCTTTAATGGGTTTTGCCGAAGCCAGTTCATAATCCCCGTAGATCTTGTACAAGGCATTCAGGAACGATATGCCCACCAGCAGGAAAATACCAACCTCAAGGAGTTTCAGAATGACATTGAGGATGTTCACCGCATGGGGATAATCTGAAATGGTGGGGGAAAGAGAAACCTGCAATATCAGCAAGGGCAATATCAGGGCAAGACGGGTAAAGACCTTCTGCTCATAGAGGTGGTCATCCCATTTGTTCTCGGATTTTTCCACCATTCTTTTCAAAACACGGTTGATGAAAAACTTTACGATCTGGTACACGATAACCGAAATGATGAAAATCACAAAAAGCGTAGAAAAATCAACGATATGCCTTGCTGTTAAATCTCCGAACCCCCATTTCAGGAGCAGGGATTTCAGGCCGCTGCCCAGGTTCTGAACGTCCACATTGGTGCTGACTATCATATACTAAAGTTTATGGAATTATTATTTTCAGTGAAAGAGGTTGTATCTTCAGATGAACATTTTTACCTGCAATAAAAGGATCCCCGTCGACATGGCCCGACTTGCCTTTTTTCCTTACCAGCTCCACTTCTTTTGCCCTGATGATTTCAACATAAGGTGTGCGGTCGAATTTTTTCATGAATAGCAGGGGAGCCAGGAAAACAGTCTTCCAGTAAGGAACCTTGCTTACGATGCATACATCGATAAACCCGTCGTCAATACTGGCATTCGGATCAATCGAAGTGTTGTTCCCGAACTGGTTGGAATTGGCGAAACTGATCATCAGTGCCTTCCGCTCAATTTCCTGCCCGTCGATCACCATCTTATAGGTCTTGGGTTTATATGAGGCATAAGCCGATCTCACAACATTGAAATATGTGGCAAAACCCCGTTTCCCCGACTTTGCAAACTCCTTGGCCACCTTTGCATCAAAGCCCACTCCTGCCACGTTCACAAACAGGTTGTCGTTCAAAGTGGCGGTATCAATCCTGGCGGTTTTAAAATTGTTTAGTATGCGGATGGCTTTTGCAGGGTTCATAGGGATCCCGAGGTGCCTCGACAGGCCGTTGCCTGATCCTGTCGGGATGATCCCCAGGGCTGTTTCGCTGCCTATCAGGCCCTGGGCAGTTTCATTCACTGTTCCGTCACCACCCACTGCAATCACAGCGTCTGTGCCCAGGCTTACCGCCTCCCTGCTGATCTCCGTGGCATGCCCTGCCTGAGTGGTATACACAACGGAATATTCGAAAGCTGAAGCATCAAGATATTTGTTGATCAGCTTCTCTATCCCCTTTTGCTTCCCGACCCCGGAAATTGGGTTGACAATAAAGATGATTTTTTTCATTCAGCGATCAGCCTGTTTTCGATCAGACGGTTGTTATATTGCTGGAGAAAGGCTTTCATGAACCATTCAAGCCTGTCTTTTTCGTTTTTTTCGGAATTCAGAAGGTTGGTTTTCTGCATAGGGTCCCTGATGAGATTGAACAGATGGGTACTCTTCAAGCCGTCAAATTCAATCAGGTAATTATCCTTTATCATCCCATAAACACTGCTGCTGTAATGAATGGAATAATGCGGGCCTAAACTATCAAGGAGGTTGTTCCCATAAGCAATGTATTTTCCTTCATACCCCAGGTAGCTCAGAACGGTTGGCATCACATCGGTTTGCTGGGCTGTAATTTTCGACATGCCCTTAAGCTCATCACCCGGCCTGTAGAATAGCAATGGAATGGCATATTGCCCGGCGTTGGTTTCGTAGTAAGGATAATATGCTTCAGATGTATGATCGGCGGTTATCACGAAGAGGGTGTTTTTATACCAGGACATATGCTGAATGGTATGGAAAAACTCTGAAAGACTGAGGTCGGCATACATTATACTCTGCTGAATCGGGAGGTTGCCGGTCCTCAGGATGTTGGTATATTTTGGAGGCACATAATACGGATGGTGGGAAGACAAGGAAAAGAAAGCTGCGCAGAATGGCTGCCCCATGGCATTTATTTCACGGGCTGCATACTGGAAGAACTGCTCGTCCCTTATTCCCCATTTGCCATCATAGTCAGCCTCATTATGATACTCGTTTCGGCCGAAATACTTATCAAATCCCACATAGTGGGTATAGGAGTCAAACCCCATCGTACCATTGGATCCCCCGTGGAAAAAGGCTGTTGAATACCCCTTGGCTTTCAGCAGCCCGCCAATGCTGGTATATTTGCCCGATGCATAAGAGGTCTGGATAAAGGACTCATACATCAGCGAAGGGATAGAGGAAAGCACTGCAGGAATTCCCTGAATGGACGTCTTTCCGTTGGCATATGCATCGAAATACAGGCTGTGCCGGATCAGTGAATCAATAAAAGGAGTAAAACCCTGGTAACGCCCGTTTTCCAGTTCATGGTTCAGCAAGCCGATATGTTCCCTCGAAAAGCTTTCCATGATAATGATCATCACGTTCATCTTGTTGAAATTCCCCTGTTTGCCCTGGTGCACAGGAGTATAAACTTTTTCAAGATCAGCTTCGGTTTTATACCAGCGTACTGTACTAAGTTTTTCATTGTTCCAGGTACGGAGGATCGAGAACGGGGTGTTCAGCACCAGGGGCACATTCCTTGCCGTGGTATACATGGCAGCCGTCACAACATTGACAGGCCTGAGCTGCATCCCCCCACGGATGCCGATCACGGAAAGGCCGGCAAACACAAGCGCCATAAAAACATTGACAAGGTAATAACTGAAATTTCCACCCTTCAGTTTCTGTCCGGTGCTGCCCACCCTGAACCTGGAAACAATTATAACCATCAGCAGTATATATGCTGTGAATACGATCAGGATATACCAGAAATCTTTCAGGAACTGTGGAAGCAGCTTGTTGAAGTCACCTCCTACCTGCAAATACGTAAAGATATCCGCAGTCATCCTTTTTAACGTGAAACGGAAGTATATGATGTCGATAAAGTTGGCCATCAGGGCCGTAAGATTGACGATGTAAAAGTAAATGTCGGCAGTAAGGAGATACCCCTTCTTCTCCCTGAACTTAAAAGGAAGAAGGTACATTGCAATGAAAGGAAGGTTAACCATCAGGATGGCCGATATATCGAAGCGCAGGCCATGGTAAAAGATCATCAGTTCTTCCATCGATGGCACATTCGCGAAATATTTTATGTTAAACACATAAAATACAGCCCTTGAGAGGAACAGGAATATGGTCACCGTAAGCAAGCGGAGGAATAAAACAAGATGGATGTTCCCCCCGTAAACTCCGGGCCATTTAAAGCTTTTCTTCTTTCCTTTCTTCTGACTTCCTGATGTCTTTCTGCGGGTCATGCTGGTTCAAAAATGCGCTGCAAAGTTAGCAAACGATGTAAGATGTACTATTTATTTGGCCAGGAAGTATAATTAATAATACCGGGTAAGGGGATCAGAGGCGTATGAGCTTTCCGGTGTATACCTTGCCGTTTACAATGATACGGTAAAAGCTGACACCCGGGGGCAACGAAGCACCGGAAATCTTCAGCAGGCTTGTTCCTGAATTGTCTGTTTTAAAAGTCTTTTGAAGCAAAGTACGTCCTTCGGGACTGCAGAGTTCAATGGTGCAGTCAAGACCGGGGCCGGCCCTCAATACCAGGGTCGTGGATTCGGTGAAAGGGTTGGGCATTGCCGTTACTTCTGCTGCCTGAATCGTTCTTAAGTCCAGAATGCTGTAAGGGAGGGTTCCTCTTACAAAAATGTTGCCGTTATATCCCGAAAGGTAAAGCGCCCCTCCTGAAGGATTCAGGTACAGGCTGTAAAAGTCTGAGGTGACTGAAAGGTCCTCGGTGGTCCAGTTGTTCCCTCCGTCGGTTGTTTTCAGCAGAAGCCCGCCTGCGCCTGCAACATATCCTGTATCAACTGTAACAAATGAAACTGAATATAATTTATTGGTATGCCCGGTTGCTGCGCAGAGGTTCCAGCTGAACCCGGCATCGACCGACTTCCATACCTTACCTGAATCACCGGTTGCGTAACCGACGCTGATGGAAGGAAAGTATACCGAATACAAAAAGTCCGGTGCGGAAAACACATTCTGCCAGCTATTACCTCCGTCGCCGGTACGGTAAATAAGACCGGAATAATAAAGAACTTGCTGCTGAGTGGTAAAATGATATCCTCCCGCTGCAAATCCCAGTTGGGGATTACAGAAAAAAACTGAGTGGAACTCTCCGTAATCGCCCAGGTTCCGGTAGCTCCAGGAAGCACCCTGATCGGTTGTCTTTGCAATAATCCCTGGCGATGTACCCATCCCGCCTGCAGCAAAGCCTGTATCTCTGCTGCTGAAGAACAGCGCCTCGAAAGTGCCCATCGAAGTGCCGTTATTCCAGCTACTGCAACCATCGGTGGTTCTTTCGGCATACCCTCCGGGTACGCATACGAACCCGGTATCGGGGGCCAGGAAGTATGCAGCATAAAAAGGACCCGTGCTATAAAGGGAATTCCAGGTACGGCCGGCATCGTTTGTACGTAATATCCCGCCACCAACGGCAAAACCGGTCAAAGGTCCGGCGAAATTGATATTCCGGACAGACATTTGTGATCCGGTAGTGAGTTTTTGCCATTCGGTCTGTGCCTCTGCCGTATGACATATTAAAAGAATGGCATTCATGATCAGAAAAGCATTCAATGTTTTCATATAATGCAAATTCTCCCGTAAATGTACAAAAGAAACAAAATTGAAGCAACACAAAATTGGTGCACAATGGAACCATGATCCCTGGTCCATGACCCGTAAAATACGCACAAATTTTTATTTTTTATTGCTTGCTCATTTCAGCTTTACTGAACGTAATTCGTAATTAGTTCCTATTTTTGCTGTGAATCTGATAACATTTCAAATGCTATGGCGGAAATTTCAACTTCAGGTAACAAAGGCAAGGGGATCCGGTCGGATTGCTTTGTTACACTTGAACTTACGACAGGTGGAGGGATCAACCTCCTGATTGAATCGAAGGTCGGGGTAATGTTTCAAGAATCGATACGAAAACTGGCCCTTGAGATGATGGCCTTCTTTCAAATTGAACATGCCAACCTGAAGATCGAAGACCTTGGCGCTCTTCCTCTTGTGCTTGCAGCCCGGATCGAGGCAGCTGTGAAAAAACTGGTTAAAACCAAAAAAGATTACCTTTTGCCTTTTGTTGAAGAAAATAAATATACCACTGCAAGAGACAGAAACCGTTTTTCCAGGTTGTATCTTCCGGGCAACAGCCCTGCACTTATGATCAATGCAGGGATACATCATCCCGATGGGATCATCCTCGACCTTGAAGATGCAGTCGCACCTGATAAAAAGTTCGAGGCCCGCTTTCTTGTCCGTAATGCCCTCCGCAACATAGATTTCTATGGTGCCGAACGCATGGTCCGCATAAACCAGGGTGAACGCGGGCTGGAAGACCTGGAGTATGTCATCTCTTATAATGTGAACCTGATCTTACTGCCCAAATGCGAACACCCCGAACAGGTGCAAGCGGTTAATAAAAAGATCCAGGAAATCGTAAATCGTAAATCGTCCCTCGAAAATCCGATATGGCTTATGCCCATTATCGAGAGCGCCCTGGGTGTCATCAACGCATTTTCTATTGCTTCCTCTGCGGATAACGTGGTGGCTTTGGCTATTGGCCTGGAGGATTATACCGCCGATCTCGGCACGAGGCGCACACTGGAAGGAAAAGAATCGTTTTTTGCCCGCAGTATGGTAGTGAATGCAGCCAGGGCCGCCGGCATACAGCCTATAGACTCGGTATTTTCAGACATAGGCGATATGGAAGCCCTGAAGCAAAACGTTTTAAATTCGAAAGCCCTTGGTTTCGACGGCATGGGTTGCATCCATCCCAGGCAAATAAAGGTCATTCATGAGGCTTTCGCCCCCACATCCGACGAAGTCGAAAAAGCCAAAAAGATCGTTTTCGCTTTTCATGAAGCTGAAAAGAAAGGACTGGGTGTTGTCGCACTTGGAAACAAGATGATAGATCCCCCCGTGGTCAAACGGGCCCTGAATACTATAAACCTTGCTGTCAAAATGAACAAACTTGCCGAAAACTGGAGGGAAAGCTATGAGGAAATATGACAAACTTGTAACCAATGCGGCAGGCCGGGTGGTGCCAACAATCATTAACGGGAAACCTGCCGTTCCGTACATGGGAGTGGGCAAATACAGGCCCGAAGGATTTAAAGCCAGCACGCGGATAGCCAGTTGTGCCGATTATCCCGAAGACGGGAACAAGGTGGTAGGTTCACTCAGGGATGCCCTGATCAAATGCGGGCTGAAGGACGGGATGTGCATTTCAACCCATCATCATTTCAGGAACGGCGACCTGGTTGCCAATCCCATTTTCGACATTGCCCATGAGATGGGCATCAAAGGCCTGATGTGGCTTCCTTCAGCTTCATTTCCATGCCACGAGCCCCTTACAAAATATCTTGAAGACGGCACGATAGACCATATTGAAGGCAGTATGAACGGAGCCCTTGGCCGGTTTACCTCGGATGGCAAAATGAAGGGACTCGGCATTCTCCGTTCTCACGGAGGGCGCTACCAGAGCGTGCAGGATGGTGAAGTGCATATCGACATTGCCGTGATCGCTGCGCCGACATCCGACGAGTTCGGAAACTGTAACGGAGTTGACGGCCCGACCGCCTGCGGTCCCCTTGGCTTCGCTCTCGCCGATGCCCAGTTTGCCGATCATGTGATCGTGGTTACCGATAACCTCGTGAAGTTCCCATGCATTCCATGGCAGATCAACGGGAATTATGTGGATTACGTAGTGGTGATGGACAAGATAGGGATAGCCGAAAAGATCGTAAGCGGCACAACAGAGATCACGAAGAGCCCCGACCGTTTGCTGCTGGCCGAATGGAGCGCCCAGTTCTGTGATGAGGCCGGTCTGATTTACGATGGTTTCTCTTTCCAGGCCGGGGCCGGCGGGACAGCTTTATCGATAGGGATATATTTCTCCGATATCCTGCGTGAACGCGGCTGGAAGGCCCGTTTTGCAAGGGGCGGCTCAAACAAATACCTCGTGAAGATGCTCGAAGAAGGGCTGGTTGAGTATATCCTTGACGGGCAGACCTTCGACCTTGAAGGGGTAAGGTCGATGCGTGAAAATCCCCACCATACCTGGACCAGCCCGTTTACAAGCTATAACTATCATGGTAAAGGAAACTTCTCTTCACTTGTCGACATTGTGATCCTCGGAGCCACCGAGGTTGATGTGAACTTCAATGCAAATGTGGTTACACATTCCGATGGCTATTTGCTGCATGGGATCGGGGGCTGGATGAACACCCTGTTCGGGAAGACCGTGATCCTGCCGGTACCTTTGTTCCGCGACCGCATTCCCGTGATCCGTGATGAAGTTACAACTCTTTGCGGCCCCGGTGAACTCATCGATGTGATCGTAACCGAACGCGGTATCGCGATTAACCCGCTTCGCACTGACCTCATTGAGAAGATGAAGAATACCAGTTTGCCAATTAAAACCATACAGGAACTCAAGGAAGAAGCCGAAAAGATCTGCGGAAAACCCGAAAAACCAAAATTTACAGACGAGATCGTAGCGGTGGTGAAATGGGTGGATGGGACAGTCATTGACTCAGTTTATAAGATAGCCAGGTAAATTACGATTTACGATTCATCACCACGTTTGAAGCCAATACGATTACGTTCAGTAATTTCAAGCTGTTGCTGTTTTGTCTGCTCAAGCTGCTTTAGATATTCGAAGATCAGCAGGATCTGCTTATCCTGCTCAACATCTTTTTTCTGTAACTGCTCTAACTTTCGTAATATCTCTGCATGGGTTTCCAGCAACTGACGCATTCTTGTAAATACCCTCACGATCTGGATGTTGACTTTAATGGCTCTGTCACTATTCAATACGCTGGCAAGCATTACTGCCCCATGCTCAGTGAACACATAAGGAAGGTTAGGTGAGAACTTGAGTCGTTTGAGGTGGTCGCAAATTGCGACCACCTCCTCTTTCTCCTGTTCTGTCAACTGGAACATAAAATCTGCCGGAAAGCGTTTGGCATTGCGTTTTACCTGCTCATTGAGCCTTTTGTTAGAAACACCGTAAAGCTCTGCAAGGTCACTGCCAATCATTACTTTTACTCCTCTCACAATCATGATTTTATTCATGATCAGCTCATCGGGGATGTTCAATTGTTTATTGTTTTCGTCCATATTTTGAAGATAAAGGCCTCATAAAAACGATTTATCTTATTGCTCTTTATCCTCGTATTATCAAAAAGTGATATGTTTGCTTTAATAACTTTGTTTTTCCTAAATCGTAAATCTTGTCACCCAGCATCCACCAAATATTAACCAAATACTGGGGTTACACATCCTTCCGCCCTTTACAGGAAGAGATCATCCAATCGGTACTAAAGGGGGAAGATACCCTGGCTCTTCTGCCTACCGGAGGAGGCAAATCGCTTTGCTACCAGGTACCGGCTCTTGCAATGGACGGAATGTGCCTGGTCATTTCCCCCCTTATTTCCCTGATGAAAGACCAGGTCGACAGCCTAAAAAACAAGGGGATAGCAGCTGCAGCCGTGCATTCGGGCATGCATCCCGATGAACAGGAAAGGGTGCTCAGCAATGCCCGTTTCGGAGCGATCAAACTTTTGTACATTTCCCCTGAGCGTCTTGCCACTGAACGGATCAGGGAACTGCTGCGAAAAACCAAAATTAACCTGCTGGCTGTTGACGAAGCACATTGTGTTTCACAATGGGGCTATGACTTCCGCCCTCCTTATTTAAAAATAGCAGAGATCAGGCCGTTCATACCGGGAACCCCATTGCTCGCCCTTACCGCGACGGCAACTCCCAAAGTTGTGAAGGACATACAGGAAAAACTGCAGTTCCGTCGTGAACACCTTCTGCGCAAAAGCTTTGAACGAAAGAACCTTACCTATGTGGTCTTTAAAGAAGAAGATAAACCCGGGCGACTGCTTAAGATCCTGAACAATGTCAGGGGAAGCGGTATCATTTACGTAAGGAACCGCAGGGAAACAAAGCTGATTGCTGAATTTTTGAAAAAGAACGGGATCAGCGCCGATTATTATCATGCTGGGCTCATCCAGAAAGTGCGTGACCAGAAGCAGAATTCATGGATCGGTGAAAAGGTCCGTATCATGGTTGCCACCAATGCTTTTGGGATGGGCATCGACAAAGCTAATGTGAGGGTCGTGGTGCATATGGACCTGCCTGAATGCGTCGAATCCTATTTCCAGGAGGCCGGGCGTGCAGGAAGGGATGAAAAACAGGCCTATGCCGTCCTGCTTTATGAAAATGCCGACCTGCTTGAAGCAAAGAAAAATCTTGAACAGACTTTTCCGGAACTCGGTATGATCAGGTCGGTATACCAGGCACTGGGGAATTATTTCCAGATACCGGTCGGCAGCGGAAAGGATTCCCGGTTTGATATGGACCTGGCCGCCTTTGCATCCGAATATAAATTCCAGACTGTCATTGCGTACAACTCCCTGAAATTTCTCGAAAAAGAAGGCTATATCATGCTTTCGGATGCAGTTCACCGTCCTTCAAGGATCTTTGTGAAGGCCGATAAGGAAACATTGTACCGCTTCCAGGTTGAAAATGAATTTTACGACCTCTTGCTGAAGACAATTCTCCGTTCATATACAGGTGTGCTCACCGAGTTCGTGGGCTTCAGTGAGGCCGAACTGGCACGAAGGGCAGGCATTAGTACAGAAGACCTCGTGAAACACCTGAAAAGGCTGGAAAAGCTGAAGCTCATTGATTATACCCCGGCATCAGATAAACCGCAGCTGGTTTACCTCGACGACCGCCTCGACGGGAAGGATATCCGCATCTCCCCGGTGTATTACCAGGATCGTCTCAAAGAAGCCGGACAAAGGCTGGAAGCGATGATCCATTATGCCGGATTGTCAAACAAATGCCGGAGCCAGCAACTGCTTGGGTATTTCGGTGAAAAGACTTCGAAACGATGCGGCCGATGCGATGTTTGCGTCGAAAGGAACAAGCTCGGGCTCAATGAAATGGAATTCGACGGGGTGTTGAAACTGATCAAGCCGGTCCTGAAAAGCGGTGGTGCGGATATAGGGAGCCTTGTGGCAGCAGCATCAGGCTTTCATGAGGATAAAGTGGTCCTCGTGGTCAGATGGCTGATGGATAACGGGAAGCTGGAGAAAGACGGCGATGGGAAATACAGTTGGAGCATGTGATTTTGTATTTACGGATTACCATTGCAATTGAAGGTAAAATATTCGTAAATCGTAAATCATTCTGCTTTCCTGCAGTCGAAACATACAAACGGCACCGAAATCTCGAGATGCCCGGCAGCCTCAGCTTTTTCATCCATCAATTTGGCAGCTTCCGATAATATATCCTCCTGCCTTCCATCAGGTAAAAATTCTTTCCAGTGCGGCAGAAAGAAGTTCCTTATCAGGTAATGCCTGTAAAAAGCCCTGGCCGATGTAAAACGATATTTGAAGCCGTCGGGCTGAACCGACGAGATCCGGAACCCGTGATCCGTTATCAGGGCCTGAAGATATTCAACAGGTTTGCGTTTGTCGTAAATATGTTCATCCATGGCGGCAATACAATCCTGCAAATTCAGGTTCTCGAGCACCGACCTGAGGGCATCATAAAATTCGGTCATGGTATGGGGAAGGTTCATCGTAAGCACCATCTGGGCGCCGGGTTTACAAACCCTGAAACATTCACGAAGCACCTTGCTCTGGTCGTTAACATTATTAAACCCGTTGTTTGAAATAATCAGATCAAAAACACCATTGCCAAAGGGCATGTCCTCACCCCTCCCCTGTACAGCAAATGCATTGGTCACATCCCTGAGCCGGATCTTCTCCTTCAGGACTTCCATCGCATCATCCGATGGGTCCAGCCCGTGAACCTCGCTTCCCTCCCCCAGCCTGTCGGCCAGCTCGAACATAGGAAAACCGTATCCGCAACCAATATCAAGCACCCTGATATTCTTTTTGTATATCAGCGTATCGAGCAACAGTATCCCGAAGGGAGCCGACCAGAATGGGAGTTCGTCGTACAATAGTGTTTTTTCGGAAGCAGACATAAGATAAGGATGTTAACATTCGGAAACAAAATTAAGAATGTTGAATGTACAATGTACAATGTACAAATAATAGATCTGCGCCAATCCATTGATATTTGTAATTTGTACATGGTCATTTGTACATTTTTCCGACTTTTGCCCCATGATCCTCCCCTATTCCTTTTATTCGAGAGAAGACGTTGTTCTTATAGCCCGTGAGCTTATTGGCAAAGTGCTTGTAAGCCGGATTAACGGAATAACCACATCCGGAATCATTTATGAAACCGAAGCCTACAACGGCATTATTGATTCTGCTTCACATGCCTTCGGCGGAAGGCGGACTGCCAGGACGGAGATCATGTACCATGATGGCGGAACCGCCTACGTTTACCTCTGTTACGGGGTTCATTCCCTGTTTAACGTGGTGACGAACAGGAAAGACATTCCTCATGCAGTGCTTATCAGGGCCATCAACCCTCTTGATAATGCTGATATCATGCTGAAGCGGGCAGGGAAGCCAAAACTTACAAAAAACATTGGGGACGGACCCGGGAAAGTTGCTAAACTGCTCGGGATTCATTTTTCTGATACCGGCAGCAGCCTCCTCCGGAAATCAGCAAACATCACGGATGACGGGATATGGATTGAAGAGCGCGGGATTATGATTGATCCATCTGCCATCGGTGCGTTCGCCCGCATTGGAGTTGAATATGCAGGGAAAGACGCAGACTTACCTTACAGGTTCAGAACGCAACTTTGAGAAATTATTTTTTTCCAAAGATCTTAAACCCAAGCGACACGACCCACATGCCGTTTTTGGTATCGAAGTGCCAGGAGCCTGCATCTTTTATCATCTGGTTCAGACCATAGGTGTACCTGACGTCGAACTTCAGGAATAAAATATCGATCCCGGTGCCCCCCATGATATACCAGTTCACTGAACTCAGGCTGGCTTCAGTTATCGGGCCGGTAACGGAATTCTCATCTTCAATCTTTTTGTTTGTTATAAATGAAGCTTCCGGCCCGAGCTCTATTCTCCAGCTGATAACGTCAGAATGGATGATCTTGAAACCCAGCAACAACGGAACATCGACACTCCCTATAGTGATCTTTTGTTTCCAATTACTGGTTGAGAGGTTTCCCGAGCCTGTAAAAACTGCGCCGCTCATCGTATATTGCACCTCCGGCGCGACATAAAAACGTTTCCCGATCCGGGTCCATATACCGACATGAAATCCGCTGTTGAACTGAGATTTAACGGTGTCGAGATTAGTTGAAAGTTTGTTCGCATTATAACCCACCTTAAGACCAAGGGCAAATTGCCCGTAAGACATATCGGCAGCGAACAGGGCGATGGCAAAAATCAACAGTACTTTTTTCATATATCGTTATTTTTCTAATTCAAATTCCGGGTAAAAATAAAAAAAAACCACCGGGAAGGTGGTTTTTTTCGTGAAGTAATTGCATGAGCTGTTTACTTAACTTTCTTTACAAGTTCTGCTCCAGCCTTGAATTTTACGACTTTTTTTGCAGGGATCTTGATTTCTTTGCCATTCTGGGGGTTACGGCCTTTACGGGCAGCACGCTTTGAAACGGCAAATGAGCCAAATCCTACTAAAGCAACTCTTTCACCTTTGCCAAGAGCCTTCGTTGTGGAAGTGATAACAGCTTCCAGTGCCCTTTTTGCTTCTGCCTTCGTAATTTTTGCATCCTTTGCAACTGCTTCGATTAACTGAGCTTTGTTCATTTTTTCGGGTTTTAAATTAATACTCCATTTTGATAATCCCTGCAAATATAAGGCGTCTGTGGAATTTGTCAAGAGTTTTTTATCCAAAACCATTGAAAATGTTGAAAAAATGAAGTTTTTGTTAATAACTCCAGCAAGGAAACGTATGATTAGCGGGGATTTCAGATGATATTCCGGCCAAACCCTCTCAGGAACACTTCTGTTTTCATAGGTTTTCGGCCTGCAAGCTGCAGCTCATATATATCCAGGTCTCCATCTGAAGCCGCGATTTTAAGAAAACTCCGGCCATCGCTAATGATGGTTCCCGGGGCTGCAGAAGGCCCCTGGTTTTTAAGGCCTGCCCTGAAAATCTTCATGCCTGCCTTTGTCCCGTCTTTCAGCAGGATCTCCGTATATGCTGCAGGCACCGGGCTTAATCCCCTTATTATATTATATATGACTGCGGATGGCATCGTCCAGTCTATCCGGCAGGTTTGGGTAAATATTTTGGGTGCGGGCTTTAAAGGTGACTGTTGATCGGTGAACAGCGACTGGTCGCAGGCCGTTACATTTCCGGCAACAATGCTTTGCACTGTCCTTACTACCAGCTGAGCCCCTTTGACCTTCATGCGGTCATGAAGCTCACCTGCAGTCTCTTCAGGGCCGATATTCATGCTTTCCCTGAAGATGATGTCGCCGGTATCGACCTTCTCCTTCAGGAAAAAGGTTGTAAGCCCTGTCTCCGTCTCACCGTTGATGATGGCCCAGTTGATCGGGGCAGCGCCACGGTATTGCGGCAACAGGGAGGCATGAAGGTTGAAAGTTCCTTTTACAGGCAAAGCCCATACAGCTTTCGGCAGCATCCTGAACGCCACCACCACCTGGATCTCCGGTTCAAGGGATTGCAGGCGGTCAACAAATGCGGGATCCGATAAGCGTTCGGGCTGAAGTATCTCCAAACCCTGCTCAAGGGCGTACTGTTTGACGGCTGAAGCCCTCAGCTTCATGCCGCGACCCGCGGGCTTATCGGGAGCAGTCACGACCCCGACGACTTGATATCCGCCTTCAAACAAAGCCTTTAAAGACTCAAGGGCAATCTCCGGAGTCCCGAAAAAAACGATGCGGGCTGATGACTTCATCAATAAAAAAAAATGCCTGATTCCTCAGGCAAAATAAGTTAAAAAAACGGAATCTTCAGGTTTATTTCTTTTCCCCGATCTTCCCTTCGGCAAAGGCGATATATCTCTCAATGTCCCTGCCTTCATTCGAACGGGGATACTCGTCCTTGATCTTTTTATACATCTTCAAAGCGTTTTGAAAATCCGAAAGCTCGGTATAACCCATAGCTGCCTTCATATAGAAATAAGGAGATATGAATTCATTTTTCCCTTTCTCTGCAGCTTCAATATAACATCCGATACCTTTCTGTATATCATTTGTTTCCACATAGGCATCGCCTAAAGCTCCTTTTGCAAGAGGACCGATGACCTGGTCGCCGGCACTGAATTTCTTAAGCTGTGAGATGGCGTTATCGAACTGCCCCAGTTTGAGGTAAGATACACCGGCATAATAATGTGAAAGGTTTGCCGATTTGGTCATGCCGTATTCATCGATTATGGAAAGGAATCCCAGGTATTGCCCGTCTCCGTTCAGCGCTTTCTTCAGTGAGTCCTGCTCAAAGTATTTCTGGGCCATGAACATCTGGCTCTCTGCTTCTTTCTCCCTTGGAGCGAGGTAAAACCTTTTAAATCCAAAGAAACCCAGTACTACAACGATGATGACCCCGAGAAAAATAAGGATCAGCTGCTGGTTTTTCTCAAGAAACTGCTCAGTTTTCCCGAATGCTTCTTCTACCGCAACAATTCGTTCTTCAGTCTTGTCTACTTGTTTATCAAGCTTTTGTGCCATTTTTTTGAAAAATTTGAGTTTGCAAAGTTACATTTTTTCCCTTTACTCCCCACTACTGATTCATTTTTTTACCTTTGAATGAATATTTTAGCTGTTATGACGGATGAATACAGATATTGATAAACTTGATACTGACACGAAAAACAAACTTCTTGACCACCTCCTCGGATTTGTTTCCGGTGAAAGGAAAGCCAGGTTCTCGGAGATCATCTCCTTACGGACACGCCACCTGACAATTATACTTGAAGACATTTACCAGCCGCATAATGCAAGCGCAGTGTTACGCACCTGCGATTGTTTTGGCCTGCAGGATGTGCATATCATCGAGAACAGGAATAAATATGAAGTGAATCCTGATGTCGCGCTGGGTTCTGCCAAATGGCTCACTTTATACAAATATAACAGAACTGCTTCAAATACTTCTCTTTGCATCCGGGCCCTGAAAGAAAAAGGGTACAGGATAGTGGCCACCACGCCGCATAAGAATGATTTTACTCCCTGCAACCTGCCCCTCGGCAGCAAGTTCGCACTTCTCTTCGGAACCGAGCTGAATGGCCTGTCGGAAGAAGCCATCGGCCTTGCCGACCAGTTCGTCAGGATACCCATGTTCGGGTTTACCGAAAGCCTTAATATCAGCGTTTCAGCGGCTATTTTTCTTCATTCTCTTACAAACCGCCTCAGGAATTCAGAGGTATCCTGGGCTCTGGGGGAAGATGAGAAAACTGATGTCCTTCTGAATTGGGCAGCCGGTTCCATCAGGAAATCTGATATCATGATTCGTGATTTTCTGAAGAAAAATCCGGTATGATCATATTTTAACAAATCATTTCTTTACCTTTGCTTTTTCTGGAAACTAAAATGAGTGCAAATGGGAAAAGGTGATAAAAAATCAAGAAGAGGGAAGATCATTATAGGATCTTTTGGCGTAAGACGGCCCCGTAAAAAGAAAAAAGGAATTGTCTCTCCCCCTAAACCAAAGGAAATAAAAGTAACAGCAAAAGCAGCGGAAGAACCTTTGAAGACTGTTGCTGCCGAGGCTGCAATAGCAGAAAAGAAAGTTGCAAAGAAAGCCTCAACGAAGAAGGCTGCTGAAAAAACCGAGGAAGGCGAAAGCAAACCCAAGGCAGTAAAAGCAAAGAAAAAAGCCGAACCTAAAGAGGCAGCTGGCGAAACCCATCCGAAGGCAGCGAAAGAGTAGCAAGGCCTGCAGTCGGGTTTCACACCTGATACTTTCTGATAACTTTGTCCGGGTGCTGAAAAACACCCGGATTTTTTATATGGAACTTATCCGGAAATATTTCCCTGCCCTCGACGGGAGAAAATTCTCCCAGTTCGCCCGGTTGCTTGAATTATATCCTGAATGGAACAGCAGGATAAACGTCATCAGCCGTAAAGACATAGAACATCTTGAAGAAAGGCACCTGCTTCATTCAATGAGTCCGGCCAGGATAATTCAATTCAGGCCCGGCACCCGGATAATGGATGCCGGAACCGGGGGAGGTTTACCCGGGATACCCCTGGCTATACTCTTCCCGGAGTCGGAGTTTTTACTCGTTGATTCAATAGGTAAAAAGATACTGGTGGCGAAGGCAATCATACAGGAACTGGGCCTGACCAATGCAACCGCAATCAACTGCAGGTATGAAATCCTGGAACGGCAATTTGACTTCATCCTGGGACGTGCAGTTACAAACATTGCCGGTTTCACTTCCGGGCTTGCAAAGCTGGTCAGCAGGAAGAATGAAAACAGCCTTGAAAACGGTTTCCTGTATCTGAAAGGAGGAGATTTCGAAGAAGAACTTGAAGGTATAAAGGCAAAATGGCGTATTTTTAATCTTTCAGAATTGTTCACGGAAGAGTATTTCCTGACCAAAAAACTGCTGCACCTGTACTAGAAGTAATTCGTAAATCCTTGTTAGGTTGCCCGAATTTTCGTTATTTAGCAAAAAATTAAAAAATCACAATCATGGCTGAAGCTAAAAAGTATTTACCCTTCGTCTCCGCTGAAACGCATATGAAGGAATTTACAGTGCGGGCGCTGATCGTAGGCTTGTTTTTTGCCGTTATCCTGGGAGCTGCAAATGCGTACCTGGGATTAAAGGCAGGGATGACTATTGCAGCAACATATCCCGCAGCTGTTCTCGGAATGGCAATCCTCCGCTTAATGCGCGGAACTATTTTGGAAGAGAATTTCACCCGTACTGTTGGTTCCATTGGTGAATCCGTAGCTGCCGGTGCTATTTTCACGCTACCAGCGTTTTTCGTATCAGGAATTTGGCCGGATTTTTTCACGTTTGGTCATTATATTACCTCATCGCTTATCCTGATTGCAGGAGGTATCCTGGGTATCATGTTCGTGGCACTGCTTCGCCGTGTCATGGTTGAAGATGCAGAATTGCCTTTCCCCGAATCTGTGGCTGCTGCCGAGATCCACAAAGCAGGACAAAGCGGTTCAGGTGGTTCCCAATTCCTGTTCTGGGCCATGGGCCTTGGAGCTCTTGTAAAACTTCTTGGTGAACTTAAATTCTTTCTATACCTCTGGGAAAAATTTATCTTCTGGGGAAAACAGACCATTTCAGGAACTGTATTCACAGGCAAGGGAGGCATGATGCTGAGCTCTCCCGGCGTAAGCCCTGCATATATGGGCGTCGGATATATCATCGGCCCGAAACTCGGAGCCCTTAACTTCAGCGGCGGCCTGCTGGCCTGGGGACTTATGGTCCCTATGATCATGTATTTTATCTTACCGGGCATGGATTTCCAGGCATGGGCATCCTTCCTGATGAGCAAGGATGCAACCCTTACCCTGGAACAGGCCATGACGAAGGTTAATGATCCCGCCTACCAGATGCTTCAGATCTGGAAATTCATTGTGAGGCCTATAGCCATCGGAGGTATGCTTGTCAGCGCAGCCTTTACACTTTATAAAATGAGAAAGAGCCTGATCACAGGCGTGGGCAGGTCAATAACCGATGTCAAGAAAGCTGCACAGGGCATGGGACATGCTGCTCCCCGCACCGAGAAAGACCTCAGCTTTGGAGCTATTATCATAGGTATTCTTGCAGTCGCACTTCTTACCTTCTCCATCACATATTTCATTTTCGAGACCAACCTGCTGATCGCCGTAGTGGCTTCAACGGTTATGATCATCCTGGCTTTTTTCTTTGCAGCCGTTTCGGGTTACCTGGTTGGGATCATGGGATCCAGCAATAACCCTATCAGCGGACTTACACTGACTGCGCTTGTGGTAACAGCCCTTATCCTTGTAGGCCTTGGCGTACAGGGTAATGCAGGCGTTGCAACGGTGCTCGGGGTTGCTGCCATCGTTTGTGTTTCAGCAGCTGTAGCGGGCGAAATGCTCCAGGACCTTAAAGCAGGTCATATTCTCGGCGGTACACCCTGGAGGATGCAGATTGGTGATATCATCGGCGTTATCCTGGCAGGCGCAGTTATGTTTGTAGTGCTTGCCTATCTCAATGAAGGCGACATTGCTTCAGGCAAGAACCTGGGTTACCAGGGAGGGTTCGGCAGCCGTAACCTATCGGCTCCCCAGGCAGGCCTTATGGCGATCCTCTCACGCGGTATTGTAGAAGGCGCAATGGCATGGCCCCTCATCATCTCGGGAATGCTCATGGGCGTTGCTTTCATCCTGATGCAGGTCCGCAGCCCGATGCTCGTGAGCGTTGGTATGTACCTGCCACTTGAAACGACCTTTGCAATTTTTGCAGGCGGACTTATCAAGGGAGGCGTAGATTATTTTGCAGGCAAACGCAAGCTTAATGAAGCACAAAAGATACGGGTCGATAATACCGGGGTGCTGCTGGCATCAGGGATGATAGCAGGCGAGGCCCTTATGGGACTTGTTATTGCCATCCTCGCGGCATTCGAGTTCTTCCTCTACGATCATTTCGTGTTCTTCAGAAATCCGACTTACATCATCAGCCTGGTCATCCTTGCAATCATTGCTTTCGTTCTGATCCAGATACCTCTGAAAAATGCAGGCAAGCCCGATGAACCGGCTCCCCCTGCATCAGGGATGTAATCAATATATTATCATTATGAGGCTGCCACATTAGTAGTGACAGCCTCTTTATGCACCATGGAAAAATCGTTTTTTAAAAGGAGAAAGATCCTTAAACAAACAAATTCACTTGATCTTCATCCCATCCGGCTGATGGAATCGGAGAGACGGGATACAGACAACCTTAATATACTGCTGCCCCGTTTTAAAAACAAACTGGCTTTTAAACTTCTTCAGCCCAGCTGGAAAGGTGAATTCATCAGGATCAAACTCGACAACTTCGGTTCGGCTGTATGGGAGCTTATCGACGGCCATCTGACGACGGCTGATATATGTGACATGCTGAAGGAAAGATTTCCTGAAAAACAAGGCCTGCTGGAAGAAACCGAGGAGAGAGTCAGCAAATTCCTTTCACTGCTTTACCAGCAAAGGTTCATAAGTTTCACAGAATTGCAAAACAATCATGCAACTTATGAGAAGTGATTTTTTCCGTTACCCTGTACAATTCATTAAGGCCATTCTTTGTTCTGCCTTTATATTTTGTGTCATACCGGCCAGAACAAATGATAAACCAAACGATACTGCCGCAATCCATAGTTTGATCCGTGAAGGGGTAAAAGCCCAATCGGAAAACGAGCAAAAAAAGATCTCGCTTTTTCAGCATGCCATCTTGATTGCTGAATCAAATAACTACCAGGATGACATGGTCGTCGCTGCCCAGGTATCAGTTTGTGATTATCTTATTTACAGGGGAGAAGTTGATTCGGCTATCAAATATGCGTTAAAAGCGTTAAAATACTATGATGTAAAAGGGCAAAAAAAGAAATCGATCGAAATGTTAGGCCGGATTGGTGACATTTTGCGCGGGAACGAGGTTTATGATGAGAGTTACAAATATTTTACAAAGGCTTTGGATTTGCTGTCCCAGGTTGATGACAGCTCACTTTATGCGACAATTTATAATCAAATTGCCGCAACTTATTTTGAGGATTCACAATATCCACTTGACAGTTCCTGGAATTATGCAAAAAAATCTCTTGCCATTTCTCAAAAACTCCGGTTGCAGTATAATATTTATTCAAACCTGAACATTCTCGCCGGAATTGAAACAAAACGTTCAAATTATTCACAGGCAGTTAAGTATTTCGAACAAGCTCTTCCCATTGCCATGATCACTGCGAAAGGGGACGAAGCATTGATCCTGACTAACCTTGCAAATACATATAAGAGCATGAATCAGAACAGCAAAGCCGAGGCTCTCAACCTGAAGGCTTTGGAACTGGCTACGAAATATAACATTCCCCAATATGTCAAATTATCATGTCAGAATCTGTATCTTTTATATAAGTCTTTAGGGGAATACAAAAAATCCCTGGATTACCTCGAAGAATCTCATACAATTGAGCAAAAAATTATAAGCCAGAGGATACAGGTCCAGGTGCAGGACTTCAACTATATGGTCGAGCTTGATAAAAAAGAAGACGAAAACAGGAGCCTTGAATATCAGCAAACAATCACTAAAAGCAATCTGAATCTGACTATTATCATCACCATGTTCCTTTCAGTTATTTTACTGTCATCCGTTGCATTTATCATCTATCAGCAGCGACAGAAAAAGAAAAAAAGACAAATTATATCAGAACTCGACCAGTCCAATAAAGTGCTCAAGCGATTTATTTCAATCCTGGCACATGACTTGCGTTCACCCTTTAACTCCATCCTTGGTTTCTGTGACATGCTGAAAAATGATCCGTTTCTGACAGAAGAAGAGCGAACAATGGCAATTAACAATTTATATTCATCAAGCCAGTCAACATTCAGGCTACTTGAACGTTTGCTGGAGTGGTCCAAGTTAGAGTCGGGATCTGTCAAACCAATAAAACGGCAGTGTGACCTGAATGAACTTGTCAGTGAAGCTATTTCGCTTGTAGAGCATGCTGCCCGATTAAAAAACATATTGATCGAACACAGTTTTGACCAGTCGCCACAGGTTTTCTCCGACCCTAACATGATCTCTACCGCTCTCAGGAATATCATATCGAATGCAGTGAAATTTACGCATCCGGGCGGGGAGATCCACATCTCGACACATATTGCGAACCGGTCCATTATGGTAGTTGTCCAGGACAGTGGTATCGGGATGCCGGCCAACTTGCTTCAAAAATTATTCAGGCTTGAAGAGAACTATTCCTCGAAAGGGACCGCGGGGGAATCAGGAACCGGGCTTGGGTTGATCCTTTCGAAAGATTATATTGAAATGAATGACGGGACCATCGAAGTATCCAGCGAACCAGGAAAGGGAAGCCGGTTTACGATCAGGTTGCCTTTATTTTCCTGAATTTTTAGCTTTACAACTGAGATATTTATTAAGTTTGTTGTTCATAAATTCACATTAAAATCTACCTATTATGAGTAAAGATATACTGAACCTTAAACCCGCTTTATTGTGGAAAAATTTTTACAATCTTACACAGATCCCCCGGCCTTCAAAACATGAAGACAAGGTTCAGGATTTTCTTGTTCAGTTTGGCAAGAACCTGGGCCTTGAGACCATCAAAGATGAAGTTGGCAATGTTATAATCCGCAAACCTGCAACGCCGGGTATGGAAAACCGCAAAGGAGTTGTCCTGCAGGGCCATATGGATATGGTTCCACAAAAGAACAATGACACACAGCATGATTTTGAAAAAGATCCCATTGTGACTTATATTGACAATGGCTGGGTTAAAGCCAGAGGCACAACTCTCGGGGCCGATAACGGACTTGGTGTGGCAGCTGCGATGGCTGTGCTTGAATCTAAAGATATTCAGCATGGTCCCGTTGAAGCCTTTATTACCACTGATGAAGAAACAGGCATGACCGGAGCAATGGGGATCAAGCCCGGAGTTCTCAAAGGAGACATCCTGCTGAATCTCGACACCGAGGAAGAAGGAGAACTGTATATAGGCTGTGCCGGCGGTACAAACGGCAACTTCTCTTTCACTTTCAAGCCAGCCGGGGTTCCTGCTGCAGTTGAAGCTTTCAGGCTTACCATCACCGGACTGAAAGGCGGGCATAGCGGTGTTGACATCCATCTTGAACGGGGAAACTCCATTAAAGTCCTTACCCGTGTCCTTTGGGAAGGCAGCAAACATTTTGGTCTCAGGCTGGCGTCACTGGAAGGTGGAAGTCTCAGAAACGCCATCCCCAGGGAAGGCAGCGCGTTAATCGTAATCCCGGTCGAATTTAAGGATGCCTTTATTGCAGCAGTTGCTGATCTCGAAAAAATTATCCGGAAAGAGTTGTCGGCTGTGGAACCCACAATGAAAATCTTTCTGACCCCGGCTCAAAAACCGGACTCCCTGATCGACGAAGTCAGCCAGCGAAATATCATTAATGCCTTGTATGCCTGCCCGAACGGGGTTATCCGTATGAGCAATGAAATGCCGGGGCTTGTCGAGACTTCAATTAATATTGGCGTCCTCAAGACCGAGAACAACATGGTGCTCGGGCAGACCCTTCTTCGCAGTTCTGTCGACTCGGCAAAGCTTGACCTTCAAAATATGGTAGATGCAGTGTTTACAATGGCCGGGGCTGACATCACAATGGACGGAGAGTATCCAGGCTGGAAACCTGACCCCGATTCTGCCATCCTTAAACTTATGCTTGATCTGTATAAAAAAATGTTCGGAAAAGAACCTATGGTAAAAGCGATCCATGCAGGGCTTGAGTGTGGAATTCTTGGCGGCCCCTATCCGAACTGGGACATGATCTCTGTTGGCCCTACGATAGTTTCTCCTCATTCCCCGGATGAAAAAACCGAAATTGAATCGGTTAGAAAATTCTGGGATTACCTCGTCGAAACACTAAAAAACATTCCTCAGAAATAATTTCCTTTTGGATTTCAAAAAAAATCTTAACTTTGCAGCCCTAAAATAAGAATACAATGGCAGCACCAACATTTCACCCGTCGAACACGAAAAGGAAGAACAAGCATGGTTTCCGCGAAAGAATGTCTACTGCAAACGGACGCAGGGTTCTGGCAAACAGAAGGGCAACAGGCAGGAAAAAACTAACCGTTTCCGACGAATATAAAGACAAGAAATAATTTTCCCGTTTTGGAAATACCGTTAACACGGTTCTGACGTTATAAAAAGAAGATAATTTCACATTATCTTCTTTTTTTATTTTTGACATTCAATTCGTTAAAAATCAAAGCATGAAAAACCTGAACTTTTTTAAGTCAGCATGGCCCTACCTGGTCGCCGTTGTTATTTTCCTCGCTGTTACAATGATTTTCCTTTCACCACTCATCGAAGGAAAACAGATCCTCCAGAGCGACATTGTCCACTGGAAAGGAGCTGCTAAGGAAATTGGTGACTTCAGGGCCAAAACCGGGCAGGAACCGCTGTGGACCAATTCGATGTTTGGAGGAATGCCGGCATACCAGATTTCAACCCGTTATACCGGGAACCTTCTCGATTTTGCCGATAAGATCCTTACACTTGGCCTTCCACATCCCGCGAATATGGTATTCCTGTATTTTGTCGGGTTTTTCATCCTGCTTCTTGTACTTGGTCTTAATCCATGGCTGTCGGTGGCCGGCGCCATTGCTTACGCATTTTCATCATACTTCTTCATTATCATAGAGGCAGGGCATAACTCACAGGCCCATGCAATAGGTTATATCGCGCCGGTACTGGCGGGGATGATCCTTACCCTGAGAAAAAAATATCTTTGGGGATTTATCCTTACAGCTGTTTTCCTGTCCCTCGAAGTGAAACAGAACCATCTCCAGATCACCTATTACCTAGCCCTTACTGCTATCATCCTGGGAATAGTCGAACTGGCCTATTCCCTGAGGAATAAAACTTTTACCGCTTATCTCAAATCGGTTTCTTTACTGGTTGTTGCCCTTGTATTTGCCGTTCTCACGAACCTTTCTCTCCTCTGGACCACCTATGAATACGGCAATTATACGATCCGGGGCAAGTCGGACCTGACCACCCAGCAAGGGAACCGTACGACGGGCCTTGATAAAAATTACGCCACCCAATGGAGTTACGGTGTGGGTGAAACGATGACCCTGCTGATACCTGATTTTTACGGCGGCTCTTCGAACGAATCCCCCGGCATGAACTCCAATATTGCTAAAACGCTGCGAACAAATAACATCCCGGAAGATAACATTCGGCAATTCGCAGGACAGGGAGGTCTGATGTACTGGGGTAACCAGCCCTGGACATCGCCTGTTTATATAGGAGCGATCATTATTTTTCTTTTCTTTCTTGGGCTGATCATCGTAAAAGGCCCGCTCAAATGGTGGTTGCTGGCTGCCACCTTACTATCGATAATGCTTTCGTGGGGACACAACTTCATGTGGTTAACCGACTTCTTCCTGAATTACTTCCCGGGGTATAATAAATTCAGGGCGGTAACTATGATCCTGATTATTGCCGAATTGACAATTCCCCTGCTCGGATTCCTTGCCATTAAAGTGATCTTCGATGAGATGGCCACTGCCGGTAAGCTCAATAAGGCGCTGTACATTGCCTTTGGTATTGCCGGCGGACTTGCCTTGGTCTTTGCGGTGGTACCTGATATGTTCCTGAGCTTTACCTCGCCCAATGACTCCTCTTTTGCAAAATCATTCCCCGATTGGCTGATGCAGGCCATCCGCGATGACCGCAAAGCCGTTTGCAGGGCCGATGCCTTCCGATCACTGATATACATCTCCCTGACTGCAGCCACTCTTTGGCTGGTCATCAACAAGAAACTGAAGAAGGAATACGCGTATATCGGTTTAATTGTATTTATCCTGGGCGACATGTTTACAATCGCTAAAAGATACCTGAGCAATGACAGCTTTACGTCCAAATCCAGGGTTGAAACACCATATGAACCTTCACCGGCCGATCTCCAGATACTTGCTGATAAAGATCCGGACTACCGGGTACTTAATCTTACCGTCAGTCCGATGATGGATGCCAGTACTTCCTATTTCCATAAGTCACTGGGCGGATATCATGGTGCAAAACTCAGGCGCTACCAGGAACTGTTTGAAACCCACGTTGAAAAAAACAACATGGCCGTACTCAACATGCTGAATACGAGGTATGTCATTATCCCGGATCAGAACAAACAGCCCATGGCCCAGCAGAACCCGCAGGCAATGGGAAACGCTTGGTTCGTCAACGAGTATAAATTTGTAGAGAATGCCGACCAGGAACTCGCTGCCCTCAACGGTTTTGACCCATCGAGAACAGCTGTCGTGGATAAGAAGTTCCGGGAAGAGCTTAAGTCCTGGGTCCCGGCCAAAGATACCCTTGATTACATCAGGCTTACCGATTACCTGCCCAATGACCTGAAATATAAATACAAAAGTAAAAATTCAGGGCTTGCGGTATTTTCCGAGATCTACTATCCCAAAGGATGGAATGCTTATGTTGACGGCATCCCTGCTCCGCATTTCCGCGCAAATTATGTTTTAAGGGCTATGATCCTTCCGGCAGGCGAGCATTCGGTGGAATTCAAATTCGAGCCCAGGGCGTATTATTTAGGTGAGAAAATCAGCCTGATCTCTTCAATCATCCTCATTCTTCTCGTGGTTGCCGGAATTGCGCTGGGATTTAAAGAGATGTTTGCCAGAAAGGCATGAAACGCGTCCTGGTCATAACTTATTATTGGCCTCCCAGCGGAGGAGCCGGTGTTCAGCGCTGGCTTAAATTTGTCAAATACCTCCGCAACTTCGGATGGGAGCCAGTGGTTTACACACCTGAAAATCCGGAGTTCCCCGAGACCGATTATTCCCTGGAAAAAGATGTTCCGGAAAATCTCGAAGTGATCAAACAACCCATCTGGGAGCCTTACGGCACATATAAGAGGTTACTCGGACAGAAGAAGGAAGACAAGATCAACGCCGCTTTCCTTTCTGAAAAGAAAAAGAATTCGATGCTTGAGAACTTCTCGGTATGGATGCGTGGCAACTTTTTCATTCCGGATGCCCGGAAATTCTGGATCCGGCCATCGGTTAAATTCCTTCTTAAATACCTTGAAAAGAAACCCGTAAGTGTTGTGATATCTACAGGTCCGCCCCACAGCATGCATCTTATAGCCATGGAATTATCGCAGAGGATGAAAGTTCCCTGGCTGGCCGATTTCAGGGATCCATGGACAAACATTGATTTTTACAAGGACCTGAAACTCAGTTCCCGGGCTGACTCCCTTCACAGGAAGCTTGAAAAGCAGGTCCTGGGAAGGGCCGGCGTAGTTACTGTCATCAGCCGAAGCATGGCAGAGGACTGCATTAAACTATATAACAGGAAGTACGAAGTGATCACAAACGGGTACGACCCCGGGGATACCGGTTTCAGTCATCCGCCCGTCATGGATAAGAAATTTTCGATTGCTCATATCGGGACCCTGGTGAGCACGCGAAATCCTGAAACGCTCTGGATCGCTTTGCAGGAGATCATTGCCGGAGATCCGCAATTTGCTGCTGACCTTGAGATCAAGCTTGTTGGCAAGGCCGATTATAAGGTGATGGAATCGATAGAGCGGTACGGATTGAAATCCTTTGTGAATAAGATTGATTACATGCCCCATGATGAAGTGGTGAAATGCCAGCAGCAGTCGGCGGTTCTCCTGCTTATCATCAACAATACCCCCAATGCGAAAATGATACTTACCGGCAAGTTTTTTGAATACCTTGCCGCCCGCCGTCCTATCCTCTGCCTCGGGCCTGCCGACGGAGATGCCGCGACTATCCTGGCTGAGACCCAGGCCGGTCTCCTTGCCGGATTCGGGGATGTTTCAACGATGAAGGATCATATCCGCAGTCTTTATAATGATTATGTAAGCGGATTTCAGGGCACGAAAAGCATCAACATCGGGCGCTATTCAAGGCTTGAACTGACCCGGCAGCTCGCGGCAGTACTTGAAGGGATGAAGGGGGGTTAGGGGTTTCGCCTTTCGCCTTTCGCCTTTCGTTTTTCGCTTTTCACTTTTCATTACTCAACCCTCTCCCCGCTCGCCGAATATTTTACCACTGTTTTCTTTTTCCATCTTCCGGTCAGGAAATAGATGAACGACAGGGATGCTCCCACGAACCAGCCGATGGGCATTGACCAGTACACCCCGTAGATCCCGATCTCATGATGGGATGACAGCATCGTGGCTATCGGGATCCTGATGACCCACAGGGCGATCAGGGAAATGAACATCGGGATCAGCGTATCGCCCGCCCCTCTCATGATCCCGTTCAGGACGAACATTGTTGAGAAAAGTATGTAAAAGGAACCTATGACTGCGAGGTAACCCCTGCCCAGTTCAATTACCGCAGGGTCATCGGTGAACATCCTCATCAGGAATTTACCGAAGATCACTGTGACGAAGGAAACCGCGACTGAGATCACGGCAGTGATGGCGAGGGTGGACCTCAAACCCGCAACCACCCTTTCAGGTTTGTTGGCTCCCAGGTTCTGTCCTACGAAGGTGCTCAGTGCCATCGAAAAGCTCATGGCCGGCATGGCTGCAAAATTATCTATCCTTCCTGCAACGCTGTATGCAGCATTGGCATCGACCCCAAACTTATTCACTATACCGTATAAGGTGACCATTCCTGCTGCGACAAAGGTTTGTTGCAAGCCTGTGGGCAGTCCTATCCTGATGCCTTTATTGAAGATCTCCCTGTCGAATTTCAGTTCGGCGAAGGAAAAATTGATCACCTTATGGTAGCGGTTCAGGTAAATGATCTGTGAGATAAATGCTGCGCCTTCTGAAATTACCGTGGCAACGGCCACGCTCCAGACACCCCAGCCAAGAACCGGGACGAAGAGGATATCGAGTATGATGTTAAGCGCCACTGAGCCAATAAGAAAATACAGGGGTGTCTTCGAATCACCAAGTCCCCGGAGAATTGCGCTCGTGCCGTTATATCCGAAAAGGAAAAGTAAGCCGGCCATGAATATGTCGAGGAAGAGTTTTGCTTGGGGTATAATAGCGGGATCCATGCCGATGATGCGAAAGATCCAGCCCGAGATCAGGATTCCCACAACGCTCATCACAATGGATGTAAAGAAAATAAAGATATAGAGTGTGTTGATGGCTTTTTTCACCCTCGTTATGTCCTTTGCCCCGAAGTACTGGGCAACAATAATGGTGAATCCCATAGTGATTCCGATAAACAGCGAGATCAGCAGAAAGCTGATGGGCATTGATGTTCCAACAGCGGCCAGGGCTCCTTTCCCGATAAATTTACCCACGATGATACTGTCAATAAGGCTGTAAAATTGCTGGAACACATTGCCAAGCAGCATCGGCAGCGCAAATTTAAGTATCAGTTTTCCTTCGTTGCCTATACTTAAGTCTTTCAATCAGTTGATATTTGGGGGCTGCAAAGGTAGACAGAATATCCCGATAATTTGTACCTTTGCAGGGCAACAGTTCGTTCTGTCGCTGCAGTAATGCAGAGGAAAGTCGGGACAACAGAGAGCAACATGCTTCCTAACGGGAAGGCACCGGATTAATGCCGGTGACGGAAAGTGCCACAGAAAAAAACCGCCGAAAGGTAAGGGTGAAAATGTGAGGTAAGAGCTCACGTCCGGGGCAAGTGATTGCAACGGAGGGTAAACCCCATGTGTTGAAAGGCCATGTATACCGGTTGCGAAGGACTGCTCGTTTGATACCGGGGGGTAGGCCGCTGAAGCCGGAAGGTGACTTCCGGATTAGATAAATGACAGAATCCGGCTTGCCGGAACAGGATCCTGCTTACAGGACTGTTGCTTTTTTATTTTTATTGTTTGTGGATGTCATCCTGAGAGTATGAAAATTGTTTCCGTCATCGGCGCAAGGCCGCAGTTTATCAAGGCAGCCGCCGTTTCCAGGGTACTGCGTGCCACTCCCGGCCTGCAGGAGATCCTCATACATACCGGCCAGCATTATGATGAGAACATGTCGGAAATCTTTTTCCGCCAGCTCTCGATCCCGGAACCGGATTATAACCTGGAAGTGGGTTCGGGAACCCATGCCCACCAGACCGGGTTGATGCTGGAAGGGGTTGAAAGGGTTCTTTTTCTGGAGAAACCTGATTATGTCCTGGTCTACGGTGATACGAATTCGACCATTGCCGGGGCCCTGGCGGCCACCAAACTGCATATCCCCGTGGCCCATGTCGAAGCAGGATTGCGTTCGTTCAACAGGCTGATGCCCGAAGAGATAAACCGCATCGTCACCGACAGGATATCCGACCTGCTGTTCGCCCCCACACCGACGGCAATAGAAAATCTCAGGAAGGAGGGATTGGAAGCCCAGACCGTGTTCACGGGCGATGTGATGTATGATTCGGTATTGTTTTATAACAAAATACTGGCATCGGGAGGGGATAAATATAAAACTCCCGGCATCCCTGGCTCATATTTGCTTGCAACCATCCACAGGGCCGAGAACACCGACAATCCCGAAAACCTGAAGAATATTTTCAGTGCTTTTTCAAGGATAGATTCCCCGGTGGTGCTGCCGGTCCACCCCCGCACCGCCGGACTCCTGAAAACCCTCGTCAGCGTCCCTTCAAATGTCATAATCATTGAGCCTGTAGGTTATCTCGAAATGCTCCGGCTTACTATGCATGCCGGTAAAGTCCTGACCGACTCGGGCGGGCTCCAGAAAGAAGCCTATTTTGTGGGCAGGCAATGCATCACGATGCGCACCGAAACCGAATGGGTCGAAACCCTTCACGACAACTGGAACATCGTCACAGGCACTGATCCTGAAAAAATACTGAATGCTGTTCACACACCCCAGCCAACTGCCCCCCGCAGGAACGATTTTGGCGACGGACATAGCGCCTCGGTCATCGCGAAGGCCCTGATGAAATCATAGGCGAAGAATGCAGATTTTTAGTAGGTTTTCGTTAGCGGGAACAGGGATATTCCTGCGATGCAAAATTTTTCACCAAAAATTGTTAATAAAAACCTTGATTTTATTGATGTTTTCACGAAGTTTTATGTGATATTTTTTCGTATCTTTGTGTAGTCTATTATTTTAATATAAGTAACTGATTATGACTGATTTAGAAAAAGAAACCGCCAGCCAGAATTATACTGCCGAAAACATCACCGTGCTGGAAGGCCTGGAAGCGGTTCGTAAGCGTCCTGCAATGTACATCGGGGACGTGAATATAAGAGGGCTTCATCACCTTGTATATGAGGTTGTTGACAACTCTATTGACGAAGCCCTGGCCGGCTATTGCAACAAGATCGACGTGATTATACATCCCGATAACTCCATAACCGTCATTGATAATGGTCGCGGTATCCCGACTGACTTCCATGAGAAGGAGCAAAAGTCGGCCCTTGAAGTCGTAATGACAGTGCTTCATGCAGGTGGTAAATTTGACAAGGATTCATATAAAGTCTCAGGTGGTCTGCATGGTGTGGGAGTTTCCGTCGTAAACGCACTCTCCTCAAAACTGAAAGTTACCATTCTCAGGAACGGGCAGATATTTGAACAGGAATATGAATATGGGAAACCCCTTTACCCGGTAAAAGTCAATGGTGAGACTGAACGCACCGGGACAATTGTGACCTTTTTACCGGATTCTTCCATTTTCATCACCAGCAGGTACGATTATGCCATCCTTGCTTCCCGTTTAAGGGAACTGGCCTACCTGAACAAGGGGATCACACTTACGATCCACGACGAACGTGAAAAGGATGATTCGGGTAACCATCTCGAGGATGTTTTCTTTTCAAGCACCGGCCTTACCGACTTCATCAATTACCTTGATGCAAACCGCGAAAAACTGATCCCTGAACCCATTTCGATGGAAGGAGAACGTTCTGGCATCCCTATTGAGATTGCGATGCAGTACAACACTTCATTTGCCGAAAACATCCATTCCTACGTCAACAATATCAACACCCATGAAGGAGGCACCCACCTTTCCGGTTTTCGCAGGGCGCTTACACGTACACTGAAGTCCTATGCCGAAAAGACCGGCATGCTGGCAAAACTCAAATTCGATATCAACGGGGACGACTTCCGGGAAGGGCTTACCTGCATTATTTCTGTAAAGGTCCAGGAGCCCCAATTTGAAGGGCAGACCAAAACCAAACTGGGGAACAACGAAGTGATGGGCGTAGTGGACCAGCTTGCCAGCGAACTGCTCTCATATTACCTTGAAGAACATCCGAAGGAAGCCAGGACTATCGTTAACAAAGTAATTCTTGCTGCCACTGCAAGGCATGCTGCCCGCAAGGCCAGGGAACTTGTACAAAGAAAAGGGGTGCTGGGAGGCGCAGGGCTGCCGGGAAAACTGGCCGACTGTTCCGAAAGCGATCCGGCCCAGTGTGAGATCTACCTCGTTGAGGGTGATTCTGCCGGTGGAACTGCCAAGCAGGGCCGTGACAGGCGTTTCCAGGCGATCCTGCCCCTGAGGGGAAAGATCCTTAATGTTGAAAAAGCAATGGCCTATAAAATCTTCGACAGCGAGGAAATCAAGAACATGTTCACAGCTTTGGGGGTCACAATCGGCACGGAAGAGGACAGCAAAGCACTAAATCTCGAAAAACTCCGTTATCATAAAATAATCATTATGACGGATGCCGATGTTGACGGAAGCCATATTGCAACCCTTATACTCACCTTCTTCTTCAGATATATGAAGGAATTAATCGAAAACGGATATGTTTACATTGCAACTCCCCCTCTTTACCTGATTAAAAAAGGGAGTAAACAGGAGTATTGCTGGACCGAAGAAGAACGTATCAGGATTATTGCAGAATATTCAGGTAGCGGCAAGGATTCCGGTGTACATCTTCAGCGATACAAAGGTTTGGGGGAAATGAATGCCGAACAGCTATGGCAGACTACCATGGACCCGCAATTCAGGACTCTCAGGCAGGTAACGATTGAAAATGGCACCGAAGCTGACCGTATCTTTTCGATGCTCATGGGAGATGACGTTCCTCCAAGACGCGAATTTATTGAGAAGAATGCCAGGTATGCCAACATCGACGCATAGCTTATCGGTAATTTCTTAGCGTTGTTAAACAAACAGGTTTTATACCTGGACCAAATATTGCTTCGTTTATGGCTTCACGGAAGTATTTACTCATTTTCGCGGGTATTCTTATTGCCGCAATCGTTGTTTACCTTATCATTCCTAAGGGAAATAAGGAACAGCAAATCATCGCCAAAGTCAAAAAAGGGAATTTTCCGATCGAGGTTTCTGTTACGGGAGAGCTGATCGCTAAAAGCTCCGAAAAGATTTTCGGGCCTTCATGCCTGAGGCAGATCGGTATCTGGCAGGTTAAGATGCAGGATATTATCCCCGACGGCACAGTAGTGGATTCAGGCCAGTATGTCGCCGCCCTGGACAGGACGGAGATCGCAGGAAAAATCAAGGACGAGGAAACAAATACCGAGAAGCTGGAATCCCAGATGACCAAAACCCGGCTCGACACCTCTCTGGAACTCAGAAACGCAAGGGATGAACTGATCAACCTGAAGTTCTCACTGGAGGAAAAAAAGATCACGCTCGAACAATCCAAGTACGAACCCCCTGCAACGATCCGCCAGGTTGAGATTGAACTCGATAAAGCCACACGGGCCCTCGACCAGGCTGAAAAAAATTATAAGCTGAGGTACCAGAAGGCCGTTGCCAATATGCAGGAAGTCAATGCTTCCTACAGCCAGGCTAAAAGGAAACTGGATGATATGCTGGAAGGCCTTAAACAGTTTACCGTAAAGGCTCCCAAAGCCGGCATGGTGATCTACAAGAGGAACTGGGACGGCAGTAAACTTGGCGTTGGCGGTATGATCAATGCCTGGGACAACGTGGTTGCCGAATTGCCCAACCTTAAGGAAATGATCTCAAAAACCTATGTGAATGAGATCGATATCAGTAAAGTCAAAGTGGGGCAAAAAGTTAAAATCGGCATCGATGCTTTCCCCGAAAAGAAATTCACCGGTAAGGTTTTGGAAGTAGCTAATATCGGCGAACAACTCCAGAACAGCAATGCAAAGGTTTATGAGGTGAGGATCATTGTCAACGAGTTTGATTCGATACTCAGGCCTGCTATGACTACGAAAAATACAATCCAGACAAACATTATTGACAGCGTCCTCTATGCTCCTATCGAGTCGATTTTTAATACCGACAGCATCACATTTGTTTATAAAAAAGATGGCGGTTCAGCGATACGTCAGCAAGTGATCGCAGGGGAAAGCAATGAAAACGAGATAATTATACGTGAGGGGATGAAGGAAAACGATGAGGTCATGCTGGTCCCTCCCGATAAAGCCGAGAAGTTAAAACTGGTCCTCCTCGATAAAAAGACACTCGATAAGTACAAGCCAAAACCGAATAAACCGGCCCAGCCAAAGAACGACAGCTCCAAAAAAACATCCGCACCCGGTGCAGCAGCCTCCGGCTCTCCCTCTATTTTGATAAAAAACTAATTGTAAAGCCGTGTTTGAACGCTATCAGTATATCTTCAATATAGCACTTGAAGCGGTTTTTCTGAACAAGTTCCGCTCAATGCTTACTGCCCTGGGAATAATCTTTGGTGTGGCCGCGGTTATCTCGATGATGGCAATTGGCAACGGGGCCCAGAAAGAAATCCTCGACCAGATGAAACTGGTTGGCGTGAATAATATCATCATCACGCCAAAAATTGAAAAAAATAAGGGAAGTTCCAGCCAGAGCAATGACCAAAGCAGCTCAAGCTCTTCTTCTTCCGATAAAAACAAGGGTAAGTTCTCCCCGGGGCTTTCATTAAAAGATGCCGAAAGTATCAGGGAAATGATCCCTACAGTGCAGAGGGTAAGCCCTGTCGTTATTTATGAAGCCGATGTGATCAGGGAGGCAGTCAGGTATTCCACGAAAATCAGCGGTGTAACTCCTGACTTTTTTGATCTTTTTAACATAGACCTTCAGCAGGGCGAAATGTTCAATACAGAAGAGCTGAAGGACGGGAAAGCCGTTTGCATCATCGGATCAACCATCCAGTCGAAATTTTTCCCGAACGGAAGCGCCATCGGTCAGGAAATAAAATGTGGCAGGCTTTGGCTGAAGGTAATTGGCGTATTAAGGAAAAAAGAGGTGAACCAGTCAACAATGGAAAACCTTGGGATCTCCGATTACAATAACTCAGTGTTTGCCCCTATCCAGACCATGATGAGAAGGGTGAAAGACCGCACAATGGTCACTGCCTCCTCTCTTCACGGCTCAAGTTATGAAATAGACTATGGAGATATGGTGATCTCCGGCTCACGTGACGGAGACGACATGGCAAAGAACCAGGTCGACAAGATCGTCGTCCAGGTCAAAGAGAGCAACCAGATCACCCCTACAACCGCATTGCTGAAAAGAATGATTTTAAGAAGGCATCAGAAACTTGAAGATTTCGAGATCAAGGTCCCTGAACTGTTGCTCAAACAGGAACAACGGACCAAAGATATTTTCAATATAGTCCTGGGTTGTATTGCGGGCATCTCCCTGCTCGTTGGCGGAATCGGAATTATGAACATCATGCTTGCATCAGTCATGGAAAGGATAAAGGAGATCGGGATACGGCGCGCTATAGGCGCGACAAAACGCGATATTGCCTTACAATTCCTTATGGAAGCCACCCTCCTTAGCATTACCGGCGGGCTCATCGGGATCATCCTTGGGATCATCTTCTCGAAGCTGATCATGCAGTTTACAAGCATCCTCACTATAATTTCTCCCTTATCAATCATTATTTCCTTCGGAGTCTCGGCCTCGGTAGGGATAATTTTTGGTTATATGCCTGCAAAACAAGCTTCTTCTGCAGATCCTGTGGAATCATTGAGACATGAATAAAACCCGTATTACTATGAAGGCTTTGCTTCCGATTCTCCTGATATCGCTTTCCCTGAATACATTTTCACCCACAATGGCAGGCGCTCAAACGATGAGTCACTCACTTACACTTCAGGAAGCTCTTAATATTGCCAAACAACAATCGGCCGATGCGCTTAACGCGAAACAAATCTTTCGCTCCAGCTTTTGGGAATACAGGACTTTCCGTGCAACCTACCTCCCAAACTTATATGTCGACGGGACTATACCTGAAATACAGAGCGGATTTCAGAAATATGTTTATCCCGACGGTTCTGTGAGCTATGTTCATCAGCAGAATACAACCTACACTGCAAATGCGTACCTGAACCAGAAAATAGGTATCACCGGAGGTAACGTATTTCTCAGAAGCGGTTTACAAAGACTCGATAACCATACCGACTCAACCATCACTTCTTATTTGTCGACTCCCGTCAACATTGGCTACACACAACCCCTTTTCCAGTATAACACATACCGCTGGGACCGGAAGATACAACCGCTAAAATTCGACCAGGCAAAAAAACGCTACCTCGAAGATGTTGAACAGCTGTCAATGACAACTACATCTTACTTTTTTGGATTACTTCAGGCTCAAATAGACAGAAAGATAGCTTTGACCAACCTGAAAAACTCCGACACCCTTTACCGTATAGCAAAAGGCAGGTACCAGCTCGGAAAAATAGCCGAAAATGATCTTTTACAGCTCGAACTCAATTACCTGAAAGCCCAGGCCGCCATTGATAATGCAAACCTGGCAGTGGATAATGCCATGTTCCGGCTGAAATCCTACCTGCGTATCAAAGATACCAGCAGTATCTCCCTGACCCCGCCGGCCGATATCAGCTTCTTCCGCATCGACCCGGTGAATGCCGTTCAGCAGGCGGTCCATAATACTTCAACCGCCCTTGACTTTCAGAGACGCTTACTTGAAGCGGCCAGGGATGTCAACAAAGCAAAAACCGAAGGGAGGTTCGATGCAAACCTGACTGCTGTTTTCGGTTTAACCCAAAGCGGGGACAACATTCCAGATGCTTATTACAAACCCCTTGACCAGCAACAGGTTGGCCTGCAATTTACGGTGCCTATCGTCGATTGGGGAGTGGCCAGGGGGAAGATCAAAATGGCACAGTCCCAGCAAGAGATCGTAAAAAACTCTGTTGAACAGGAACTCGTTGACTTCCAGAGAAACATTTACCTCAAAGTAGTCCAGTTTAACATGCAGGAACGACAGCTGATGATAGCTGCAAAATCCGATACGGTTGCCAGCAAAAGCTATGACGTTACAAAAGGCAGGTACCTCATCGGGAAGATCAACAGCATCCTCGACCTGAATAACGCCCAGATCGAAACCGACAACGCCCAGAAAAACTATTACAATGCTCTGCAAACATACTGGCAGAGTTTTTACGAGATAAGAAAGCTTACTCTCTTTGACTTCCGCAAGAATGAACTTCTTCAGTTCAGCATTAAGGATATCAAACTTTAGGGATTGGGGAATAGGGATTGGGGAATAGGGATTGGGGATTGGGGATTGGGTCCATTAAATTAGCGGGAGCTGCCATCCGCAGACCTGAAAAATTTAACCATTTATTCATAATGTTTCTAAATAATTGTCGTATCTTTGCGGCAATAAAACAGTAATTAATTTAAAAAGAAGTATTATGTCAGTATTAGTAGGAAAAAAAGCTCCTCATTTTGTAGCTGATGCCGTTGTAAATGGCGGCGAATTTGTAGAAAATTTCTCTCTTGACCAGTTTTTGGGAAAGAAGCACGTTGTGTTCTTCTTCTATCCCCTCGATTTTACATTTGTATGTCCCACAGAAATCCTGGCTTTCCAGGAGAAACTTGCTGAATTTGAGAAACGCAATGTTGCTGTCGTTGGTTGTTCAGTCGACTCCAAGTTCTCACATTGGGCATGGCTGAATACCGATAAGAAAAATGGCGGGATCAAGGGTGTGAAGTTTCCTCTTGTTTCAGATCTTTCTAAGACTATTTCGGCAAACTATGATGTTCTTGCCGGAGAATACCTGTATACCGAAGACGGAATCATGGAATTTGAAGGCGGTCCAGTCGCATTCCGCGGTCTTTTCCTGATCGACAAGGAGGGTATTGTGCGTCACCAGCTGGTCAATGATCTGCCTCTCGGTCGCAGTGTTGATGAAGCCATCCGCATGGTCGATGCTTTGCAGTTTTTCGAAGAGAACGGTGAAGTTTGCCCGGCCAACTGGCATAAAGGTGATGAAGGTATGAAGGGAACTTCAGAAGGGGTTGCCGATTACCTTTCAAGACATTGATCACCGGGCGGTAAACAAGCGTAAGGCCGGGGCCCATTGGACCTGACGGAACAATGCCCTGGCCCTTATAATGGCTGTTCCATTTCCTTAGCCTGGTTCCAGTAGACATCCATCTCGGCAAGGCTCATTTCATGGAGTGATTTTCCTAATTTCTTTGCACTTTCCTCAAGATACTGGAAACGCCGAATGAACTTCCTATTTGTCCTTTCAAGTGCATCTTCCGGGTTTACATCGATGAACCGGGCATAATTTACAAGGGCAAATAACAGGTCTCCCAGTTCGTCCTCCTGTTTGGCATGGCTTGCCTTTTTCTGCACATTCTCACGGAGCTCCTGCAGCTCTTCCTGGACCTTCTCCCAAACCTGTTCAGGGTGTTCCCAGTCAAACCCAACGCCGCTGGCCTTTTCCTGAATCCTGTATGCCTTCACGACGGCAGGCAGGGACTTCGGGACCCCCGAGAGCACCGATTTGTTCCCCTTTTCCCTGAGTTTTATTTTTTCCCAGTTATCGTGGACTTCCTTTGCATCTTTCACCACGACATCACCGAAAATATGAGGATGGCGGTTAATCAGCTTTTCGATAATATTATTTAACACATCCGTGATATCGAAAGCCCCTGTTTCGGATGCAATCTTTGAATAAAATACAAGATGGAGCATGAGGTCACCCAGTTCTTTCTTAACGGCATCAAGATCTTTTTCAATGATTGAATCGGATAATTCGTATGTTTCCTCAATGGTGAGGTATCTGAGGCTGTCGATGGTCTGTTTTTTATCCCAGGGGCATTTTGCCCTGAGTTCGTCCATAATTTCCAATAATCGCCCGAAAGCTGCTGTCTTTTCCTGCATTATAGTTATTTTGGCAAAAATAAGCAATTCCGCATTAGCTGCTGAATTCCAATGTTCCCTAATTTTGCACATAAGTAAAAATGACTATGCCCAGGTCTGACAAGCCCTCTTTTGTACGGAAAAGCATGATGATGGTAATAACAGTCCTCATTATATTCGCATTCCCGCTTAAACCGAAGGCCCAGTTCGAGCATAAACTGTTCACATCAAATATAATCATTGAGACTAAGGTCCATTACGGCTTCCTCTATGCCCAGCATCTGGAGCTGCAGCTGTTCAACTCACATTTCCCGGCGTTTGAATTCATTATTGAAAAACTCACCTTCGGAAGGCAGAGCTGGGAACGGGCATACGCTTACCCGATTCTTGGAATGACTTTCTTTTACAGTCCGCTGGGCAGTAATCCGATGCTGGGAAGTGCTTTTGCCCTGATGCCCTTTGTTAATTTTCCTTTATACAAGACAAAAACTTTTTCTTTCGGGTTTCGCTTTGCCCTTGGCCTTGGGTATCTTACAAATAAGTTCGACAGGATTAACAATTATAAAGACATTGCCATCGGATCTCATATTAATGCGGCAATCAACCTGATGTTTGAAGCCCGGATCAGGCTTAGCGAACACTTAACCCTCACCGGGGGTATCAGCCTTCAGCACTTCTCGAATGGCTCGCTTAAAACTCCGAATTACGGCCTCAATGCCCCTTTGGTTAATATCGGCCTTGCCTACAAACCGGTCAGGGATAATAATGATATCGGGGACCGCTATATTGCACCGACCGAACCTTTCTCGACCACCATCAGAAAATCGGTTGAATTTAACATCGGCGGTGCACTCGGCTACAAGAACATGACCTCGGAATTCGGACATAACTATTTTGTATACCATTTTTTTGAGAATACTTTTTTCGATGTTAGCAGGAAAAGCAAATTAGGTATGGGCATTGACCTGTCCTATGACGAATCGCACAAGAAAATCCTCGAGATGGCGGGTATCACAACAACAAGCCCTATGGATATTATAAGGCCGGGCGTAAACGCTGCTTATGAACTGATGCTGGGCAAGCTGGGCTTTATTATGAACCTGGGCATTTATCTTTCAGGCAAGGAAAAAAGTAACGGCCCTCTTTATGAGAAACTTTGCTTCCAATATGGATTTTCGAAAAACCTTTTTGCTCATGTGCTATTGAAAGTCCATTTTGGAAAAGCTGATTATATCGGCTGGGGAATCGGTTATAAATTTAATGTGTTTTATGGCAGGAAGACTATTAAATAAAGGAATTACCCATAACCTGATCATACTGATTGCGGCCATGGCAGGTTGCTGCATGATGTCTGCCTGCAGCAAATCAGGTAAATGCTTCAGCAACTCCGGGAGCATCATAAGGCAGGAAAGGCCTGTATCCCCTTTTGACAGTATTGACCTTGCCGATAACGTAAATCTGATACTTACGCAGGACAGTGTTGAGAAGGTCACTGTGGAGGCAGGCAGCAACATCATCTCTGGTATCACCACCGAGATAATCGACCACCAGCTGTTTATTCGCAATTTAAACACCTGTAACTGGCTGAGAAGCTATGATAAGCCCTTGAATGTATACGTTTCTGTTAGAAAGCTCTGGAAAATATACTACAACGCTGCAGGCAACGTCAGTTCGACAAACACACTCAAAGGAGATTCAATCAGGGTTGAGATTTGGGGAGGCTGCGGAACGATCGATCTTACCCTGAATCAGGGTAAAGGCTGGTTTGTCATGAATATGGGGACAGCCGATTACCAGTTGCACGGGAAATGCGATATTGCCGACTTATATATCAATGATTTAGGGTTGGTCAGGGCGACTGAGCTTGCAACCAGATTTTGTTCAGTAACAAGCCGTGGCACAAACAACTGCTATGTCAATGTGAGTGTTACACTCTATGCTGTAATAGAGAATATAGGCAGTGTGTACTATACGGGGAACCCTTCGGGTGTCGGTGGAAAAATCACGGGCAGCGGGGTGCTGGAGCCCTTTAACCCTTAGTATGCACGGGCAAAAATAACCCTTTGTTCGGAGGGTTTGCCTGAGAAAACACATCGCCCGGCTTCCTTCATATTATTTAACGGGATGATTCTGATCGTTGCTTTCGTGGCTTCCTTGATCTTTTCTTCGGTTTCTGCTGTGCCGTCCCAGTGGGCATAGATAAAACCTCCTTTATTTTCAATTGTATCCACAAACTCATCCCAGGTATTCACTGAGAAAGTATTCTGTTCCCTGAACGAGAGAGCCCTGTCATAGAGGTTTTTCTGGATCTGGTCGAGCAGATGAACCACTTTTTCCTCAATATCGGTGATCTGAAGGGTTTCTTTTTCGAGAGTATCGCGCCGGGCAACCTCAACAGTATTGCTTTCAACATCGCGTGGGCCGATAGTTATTCTTAAAGGCACGCCTTTAAACTCATATTCGGCAAACTTCCAGCCTGGCTTATGGGTATCCCTGTCGTCATATTTCACGGTAACACCGCGGCTTTCAAGAGCCTTTTTGATAGGCTCAACAACTCTTGAAATGAGATTCAGCTGCTCTTCGTTTTTAAAAACAGGTACGATTGCAACCTGAATCGGGGCCAGTTTTGGCGGCAGAACAAGCCCGTTGTCATCAGAATGAGCCATGACGAGGGCGCCCATGAGTCGTGTCGAAACTCCCCAGGACGATGCCCACACATATTCAAGCTGGTTTTCACGGTTCAGGAATTTGACATCAAAAGCCTTCGCAAAATTCTGCCCGAGGAAATGGGATGTTCCGGCCTGAAGTGCCTTCCCGTCCTGCATAAGCGCTTCAATTGCATAAGTTTCCAATGCACCTGCAAATCGTTCGCCTGCCGACTTAACACCCTTCAGAACAGGTATTGCCATCCAGTTCTCGGCAAAATCAGCATAGACTCCCAGCATCGTTTCAGCTTCTTTGACCGCCTCTTCCCTGCTTGCATGAGCTGTATGTCCTTCCTGCCAGAGAAATTCCGCAGTCCTTAAAAAAAGGCGGGTGCGCATCTCCCATCGCACCACATTGGCCCATTGGTTATATAAAAGCGGAAGATCCCGGTATGATTTTATCCAGTTCCTGTATGTATCCCAAATGATCGTTTCAGAAGTCGGGCGTACGATCAGCTCCTCTTCCAGTCTGGCATCCTCATCAACGATGATACCTTTGCCGTCAGGAGAATTCTTAAGCCTGTAATGGGTTACAACAGCACATTCCTTTGCAAATCCTTCAACATGGCTCGCTTCTTTACTGAAGAATGATTTGGGAATGAAGATCGGGAAGTAAACATTTGAATGGCCTGTGTCTTTGAATTTTTTATCCAATACGGCTTGTATTTTCTCCCAAATGGCGTAACCATAAGGTTTTATTACCATACAACCTCTGACAGCAGAGTTCTCAGCCAGATCGGCCTTGATTACCAGATCATTATACCATTGTGAATAATTCTCTGAGCGGGTTGGAAAATCTTTAGCCATTTGATACTTTGGTATGATATTTGCTGTTTTTCAGGGACTGTAATCAGTCCGGCAAAAGTAATAAAAATTGAAACATAAAGAAGCTAAAGTCATGAAAAGAGCAGCTTTTATCGCAGTGGTCATCAGCCTTCTGATGAGCGCATGCAAAACACAGCAGCAAGCGGTTTCCTTAAACAACGACGATGTATATTCCACACCCTCAAGACCTCAGGTTAAGACGAATGCATCGCCTAAATTTGACCAGGATCTGACTTCAGCCCTGGCTTCGGATCAAACGGCCGTTGCCCATGACAGCCTGAAGGCAAAAGCTGCAACACTGGATTACAGTGATTTATCCTATGCCGACAGGATAAAGAAATTCCAGCATCCTCAGGATAAAACAAGTTATTTTAACAATACAACTACCGATACCACTTACATATACAGCAACAACCCGAACATTTCCGTTAACCTTGGTTATGGTGGCGGGTATGACGACTGGGGATCTTCATTCTCGATGGGTTTCGGGATGGGAAATGGCTGGGGCTGGCCTTATTATGGCTGGGGATATGGCTGGGGATATCCTTATTATTGGGATTACCCCTACTGGTCATATTACAATCCTTATTGCTATTGCTGTTATAATCCTTACTGGGAAGGCGGATATTACAACTCTTATTACGGGCCGAGACACAGTACCGCAACAAATACAGCTTATTCCCGCAACAATCGCAGTGATGCGGCAAATACGGCTGCAGCATCCAGGAACGACCGTACTCCTGTGACAGGGAACGAACGTCCGTCATCAACATCATCAGTTCGTTCAACCACTCAAAATGGTACTCCTTCGCGCAGCGGCACACAAACTGTTCCGGTTACCCGCAGTACTAATTCCGGCGCAATCCAGGGCAGACCATCAGCCTCACCTGAGCGCTATCATTATACGAGGCCTGCAAGCGACCGACAGGGGACCAGCAGCAGGAACACGGGACAGGGAACCGTTTCCAGGGACACCCGGCAGCAGCCCTCCCCAAAATATACTCAACCCGGAACCGCACCGGTACAGCGCCAGGGTCAAGTCCAGAATTACACTCCCGGCAATTACAGGCAGGCACGCTCAAGCCAGGAATACATCAATCCCAGGGTTCAGGCACAAAATTCAGCAGGCGCAGCAGCAACCTCCGGGAACCGTGGCGGTTCATCCGTTAACCAGAGGGGATATTCTTCACCCGGTAATTCTGCAGGTTCAAGGAGAAGTGTTTCCGGGCCGGGAAACCAGTATAATAGTTCGCCCAGGAATTATTCACCGGGCAACTCTTCCCCCTCAAGAAGCTATTCTCCCGGTTATTCTGCCCCATCAGGCGGCAGCCGTTCAGGTGGCGGTGGATTCAGCGGGGGAAGCAGTGGAGGCGGGCGTTCCGGCGGGAGCAGCGGAGGCGGAGGCGGAGGTGGAAGTCCCAGACGATAACAATATTATTTTCCTTTTGCTATAAAAACTACGACCATGAAAAAGCTGACAGTCATTTTCATTATCCTACTCTTAAGCCAGGCTGCCTTTACCCAGTCATCATCAGATGTATTAAGGTACTCAAGGATATACTATAGCGGAACAGCGAGATTCGTCGGGATCGGGGGAGCATTTGGCGCATTAGGCGCTGATTTTTCGGCCCTGGCCGTGAACCCTGCCGGGATAGGACTTTACCAGGGTTCTGAATTCTCAATGACCATCGCCCCTTCGGTTGAAGGGGTCAGGACCGATTACCTTGGCCAGATGGGTTCGAACAACCAGGTAAATGTAGGCATGGGCAACATGGGTTTTGTTTTCACCGTAAAACCCCAGTCAGGCACAACCGGGCCATTTCGCAACTTCAACGTGGCTTTCGGAATGAACCGTCAGAACGATTTCAACTCATCATTTTCGGTTTCAGGCCCTAATCATTCGAGTTCGCTTTTAAATGTTTACAACGACAAACTCAATAACAATCAGGGGGCTCTTCCGTCAGATTATCCGTTTGACATAGGCCCGGCATATGATGCATCATTGATCTATTACGACAGTGTGGCAAGAAAATACACCAGCGACCAGCCTCACGGAGGTGCATGGCAATCGAAGCAGGTAAACACATACGGATCCATTAATGAGTTCGACATCACTCTGGGCGGAAATATCAGCGATAAGCTTTATTTCGGGATAACATTCGGGGTACCGTTTATCCGGTATTATGAGAATTCCACCTATTCTGAAAAAGATTATGGCGATTCCATCCCGTATTTTAAATCGATGTATTATGATTATCACCTTGAAACCCATGGAACAGGTTTTGTCATTAAGGGCGGCGTAATCTACCGACCTGTCAACTGGGTTCGAATCGGCGTTGCGATCCATTCTCCCACTTGGTATCCAAGCATGCATGATCATTGGTATTCAAGCACTTCAGCCCATTACGATTCCATATTATTGGATAATACACAGAACTCCCCCGTCGGGGATTACAACTATTACATGCGTACTCCTTTCAGAGCTATAGGAAGCCTGGCTTTTATCATCGGGAAATACGGACTGGTCAGCGCCGAATACGAATACGTCAACTATTCCCAGGGTAAGCTTAATGCTTCTGGTTATTCATTCACGAAGGAAAACGATGAAGTAAAAAGTAATTTTCAGTCCTGGGGGAACATCAGGCTGGGAACTGAATGGAGGATCGCTGATTTCAGACTTAGGGCAGGAGGCGCTTATTACAGCAATCCATACACTACTCCAGGTATCAACGGAGCCAGGTATACCATTTCGGGAGGTGTTGGTTACAGGATGAAATATTTTTATGCCGATGTAACCTACCAATGGGCACAGTCGAAAGAGCAATACTACCTCTATAATTACCCTGGGATGTTGCCCTCAACAAACACCTATACAACCAGCACAGTCCTGACAACAATTGGCTTCAGGTTTTAATGACGATTCGATTTGATTCGTGAAATTCCAGCCTTGGCCTTCTGGCTGAGGCTGTTTTTATATTCCGCCGGTTTACATACAAGGCATACATTGTAGGCACTATCAGCTCTTGAAAAGTCCCCCCTGCTCTCATATATGAGGCCCATCTGCAAGGCTGAAGCGGCTGCGAAATACCAGGGATCATTTTTACCTCTTTGAATTGTAAGCCTGTAAAATGAAAGGGCTTTGTCAGGATTACCCGATTCGTGGTAAATCCTGCCAAGACGGTAGGAATACTCAACAAGGTCTTTCCGGGTAAATAAAAATGATTTTGTCGGGCTGTTCAACAGTTCATTAAGAGCTTTATCATAATACCCGCCATCGAAAAGAAGGCGGGCTTTCAGAAGAACAAGATTTGGGATTTGTTTAGACTCTGCTTCCTTAACCGCTTGCCTGTCTTCCTCGCCATTGGCAATCCCGCTGTCCAGAACTTTCGCCATGGCCTTACGGTAACCGAGGGTGTCACCTTTTATGAACTGCAGCCAACCGACTTTCTGCCAGGCCGATTTGATGTAATTTATCCCCCTGAAATGATCAAGAAAAAACCTGTAATCCGTCATGGCGCTAGTGTCCAGGCTATTTAGCTTCGCATTCCCTTCCATAAAATCGAGAAAATAAAACGGATAGGACGCTGCATCATGGGACCTTTGCCTGAGCAGATCGAGCGCCTGCACGTTCAATCCGTTTTTCATCATGATATTCACCCTCGCAAAAATGATGAGCGGGCTCTGACTTATGTTGCCATTCTCAAAAAGTGATACAATTTTCAGGGCATCGCTTTTATTCTTTCCCAGGTTAACGCTGACCATGGCAATGTATACCAGGGCCTGAGGTTTAAACTGGTTATAAAAATCGTTACTGCCGTTGTAATCCGCCACGGATCTTAGTTCCTGCAAACCCTGGCTGACCGTACCCTCAATACCCATCAGGCCGGCTATCCATTTGTAACTGTCGGGAACAATACCGCCCAGGAAATGAGTAGTCCCGAGCCCTATGTTGTTTGGAATGAAATCAGGAAAGGCAGTTGCATTTGCACTAAAGTACTGATATGCCTTACGCACACTAAGGGCGGCCTGTGTATATTCCCTGAATTTCAGATGCACAAAAGCCCATTGAAGATGGGACTCTCCAAGGCAGAAATTGTAATAAGGCGAAAACCTGTTACCTTTTTCAATAGCATCAATCCGGGCCTGAAATACGGGTTTTATCTTATCGTACTGGCCTTGCTCCTCCCCTATGAAAAGAGTCAGGTAATCAATATAATTTTCAAGATACAACGGGATCAGATTTCCAGGCCCGGAAGATTTCTCGGAAGCTATTATCCGGCGGGCTTCCTGGAAATGCAAATTCATAATTGCCTGATATGCTTTCTGGCAGGCAGGGGTATACGAAAATTGAAAATCGGAAGCGTATGCGGGAAACAGAAAAGCCCAGCTCAGCAGGAACAATATGCTTAACCGGGCCTTTGGTCTTTTATGATAAGGGCACATCAGTGCACACTTTTCACTATTTCATTGTCGACTAATATTCTTCCGCAATATTCACAAACGATAATTTTCTTATGCATACGGATATCGAGTTGATGCTGGGGGGGTATCTTATTGAAGCATCCGCCACAGGCATCACGTTCGATCTGAACCACAGCCAGCCCGTTCCTTGCATTTTTTCGTATCCTTGTGTATGCAGTCAAAAGCCTTTCTTCGATGAACTTACGGTTCTTTTCAGTATTGGTGATCAGATCCTGCTCTTCCTTTTCGGTTTCAGCAATGATGTCATCCAGTTCATTCTTCTTTATGTCAAGGTCGTTCTTGCGGTCAGCCAATAGTTTCTGAAAACGGTCTATCTCTTCTTTCTTGATATCGAAAGAAAGAAGGAATTCCTTTATACGCTTTTCTGCTAGCTGGATCTCAAGATTCTGGAACTCGATCTCTTTCGTAAGGGAATCATATTCACGGTTATTCCTGACATTCATCTGCTGATCTTCGTATTTCTTGATGAGTGCAAGACAATCCTTGATAAACGATTTTTTCTCAGTAATTGATTTCTCAACTTCAACAGTTTCCTGTATATAATTCTCAACCCGGGTCTCCAAACCTGCAATTTCATCTTCGAGATCCTGAACTTCCAGCGGGAGTTCACCTCTGATGATCCTGATTTTATCAACTTGGGAATCAAGCTGCTGAAGGCTATATAATGCAATGAGTTTTTTCTCGATCGACACTTCCACCTTATCATCGCCACCTTCGGCTTTAGCTTTAGGCTGAACCTTCTCAACACGTTTGTCCTCTTTTACCGCGGCAACCTTCTTTTTAGGTTCTTTTGCTTCTTTTGTTTCTTTTGCCTCTTTGTTTTCTGTCGTTTCCTTAACGGCCGGCTTTTTAGCCATCTTTGAAGGCTTTGAAGTTGCTATTGGTTCTCCTTTTGTCTTTGCCATATCGATCTTTATAAATAATAAACAGGATTTGTATTCAGTCCCGAAGAAAGGACTGCAAAGGTAGGAAATTTTTCCATCAGTCGTTCCGTCAGCAGGTCTTTTATCCATTGTTCACTTTCATAATGTCCTATATCGGCCAGCAGTATACGCCCATTTACGTCGAAAAAATCATGGTACCTGATATCTGCCGTCAGGAATACATCGGCGCCAGATGCAACAGCATCCTGGATCAGGTAGCTTCCTGATCCACTGCATATTGCAACCTGTTTTATTTTCTTCTCCGGCAGCCTGGTATGTCGAATCGCTTTGATATTCAGTTTGTGTTTAACAAGCTCGAGAAAGTCACCTGCCTTTGCCGGTTTATTGAGTTCGCCTGTCATTCCTGCCCCGCAACCAGGAAATGTGTTGGATAAAGGATAGATATCATAAGCTACTTCCTCGTAAGGATGGAATGCCAATAATCCTTCCAGCAGTTTGCTTCTGAGATGATCAGGAAAAATGACCTCAATTCGTGATTCATCTTCAAAATGAAGGGAATTTTTTAGCCCTACGAATGGGTTCGCTTCAGATGAAGCCCTGAAGGTTCCTTGTCCGCTGACAGTATAGCTGCAAAAATCATATTTCCCTATTGTCCCGGCACCTGCATCAAACATCGCCTGTCTTATTTTATCAGTGAAGTCCAGGGGACAAAATGTTACCAGTTTGGAGAGCATTCCCTTTCTTTCACTCAGTATTCTACAATTTGAAAGCCCCAGTTTCCTGCAAAGAAACCCGTTTAACCCGCTGAAGGCATTATCAAGGTTTGTATGGATGGCATATACTGCAATATCATGTTTAATAACTCCCACAAGAATATCGGATTCCATTTTCCCTGGTTCAATTCTCTTCAGTCCGTGAAAAATAAAAGGATGATGGGAAATAATAAGGTTGCAATTCCTGCTGATTGCCTCATCAATAGTTGCGGGAGTTATATCCAGACAAACAAGAGCTGCAGTGATTTCCTGTTCAGGCTTACCGGCAAGCAGCCCGGAATTATCATACTCTTCCTGGAAGGTAAGGGGCGCAAAGCTCTCAAGAAAAGTGGTCAGTTCTTTAATTTTCATCTGTTAATATTTACTTTTTACAAATTGGTCAGATGGAATACCCATATTATCATTTCCGGTTTGCATGAACGCTTTAGTATGGGTATTTCATGTGTTCATATTTTTCGGAGCTCAAAAATAAGAAATTGAAGGATTTGCAAGGGGTTTCATGTTAGTAAGTTGTTTAAAAGTTTTTCAAAAAGGCTGGAATAGAAAGCATCTTTATTTTGAATATTTGAACTGCGATAAAAAGCGGTCAGGTTATCATGCAAACATCTAAAATTTTTGTTGTTGACAGGAATCCGATTCATAACAGCCTGATCAAATACCACTTAAATATCAATAAATTCGTCCAGGTATTCAACTTTCCCAGCGGGCAGGAATGTCTATACAGGCTGGAAAAAAACTCCATCCCCGATTTTATTATTACCGATTATGATATTGGCAATTATACCGGGTTTGACTTCCTGAGAAAGGTTTGTGACGAATACCCGGAAGTACGGGTAATCTATTTCTCATCCCTGGCAGATCCCGTCCTGGCCATGAAATTACTTGAAGCCGGGGCTTCAGATTTCATTGTAAAAACAAGTAAACTGGAGACCGGGATATCTGAACTGCTTAAAAACATCAGGTATATTCTTAAAGAGGCCGATCAATTTTAACGCCTTTACTGCCTTATTATTCCCTTTTTTCTTAACTTTCCGGGCTGAAAGACATGCATTTGCTTCAGTACATAGTATATCCTTTTTCCCTGCTATACGGATTCGTAATGCAGTTGAGGAACCTGTTGTTTGATCTGAGAATCCTGCCATCGGTCCGGTTCGACAAGGCGGTTATCTCAGTGGGTAACCTTTCGATGGGAGGCACCGGCAAGACCCCTCATATTGAATATCTCATTCGCCTTCTTTCACCATCCTGTTTTGTGGCAACATTAAGCCGGGGGTATGGCCGGGAGAGCAAGGGTTTTATAATAGGTTCGAAACGATCGAGCGTGAAATATATGGGCGACGAACCCCTTCAGCTGATAAGGAAGTTCAACAACATTAAGGTTGCTGTTGATGAGAACCGGAGACGGGGACTGACCATGCTTTTCAATAAATACCCGGATCTGGATGCAGTGCTGCTTGACGATGCTTTCCAGCACAGGTATGTCAGGCCCGGGTTATCAATCCTGCTCACCTCACATGCAAAACTATATTGTGAAGACCATGTTGTACCTTCAGGAACACTAAGGGAATTTCGCAAAGGAGCTGACAGGGCGGATATCATCGTCGTCACAAAAACCCCGAAAATATTTTCTCCGATTTCAAGAAGAAGAATCATTGAAAACATTTCCCCAAAGAAGAATCAGCAAGTCTTGTTTTCCTATATTAAATACAGCGAGCCTGTTCCCCTGCTTGAATCTGACCCTGGCAAACTCCCGGCAAAACTGGTCAGCGTTCTCCTGCTCACAGGCATTGCTGACCACAGTTTTCTGAAGGAACATATTGAACGCTTATGCTCTGATGTGACTGTGATGAAATTCCGCGACCATCATAGCTACACTGCGAAGGATATTGCGCAGATTGAAACCCGTTTCAACGATATCCCCACACAGAAAAAGATCATAGTAACCACCGAAAAGGATGCGATGCGCTTAAGGACCAATGAACTTTTTCCTGTTATTAAACACCTTCCGGTATTCTATTTTCCGATAAGCATTGAATTTCATGCCAGGGACAAAGAGCTTTTCGACAATCAGGTCCTGAGCTTTGTCAACCGTCATAAAACAAGCCTTTGAATTATCTAACTTTGTGGCCTCTATGAGGCTTTTTATCAGTATAATACTGTTTCTGTTTTTTATTGCCTGTTCTTCTGACGAGCGGAAGGTTAACAACCAGGTCCTTCCTCCGGCAAGACTCAAAGCCATCGTGCAGCAAAGTAAAAAAAACAATGCCCAAAATGAACTGAACCGGGGTTTGGTTCAGAACCCCATATTCATCCACAGGAAGAAACAAAAAAGAAACAGCCAAAAGCCTGAAATTGTGCTGATTATAACTCATAACACTCAGCTCGATTCAATCAGGCTGAATAAGATTGAAATGTTAAGAGCTTCGGGAATACACGCTGATCTTTCAGAACCGGTTAACAGGGGGTTACTTCTTGACCGGAACGCTGACACCCTGCTTCAGTCAGCAATCAGCCTGGGGCAGGACAGAGTTTTACAGATAGCATTAGACAATGATATTTTCGATTATACCGACCAGTTTTTTACAAATGGTATTCGCTTTACTTATGCAGCTCCTTCCCTAAGCGATAATCCGGTAAAATATATCCTGTTGCCATATTGGTCCCGGGCAACAAACTCCTACGGTCTTTCACTGGTCCAGAATTTATACACTCCCTCGACTACGAAGAAAGACGGAATTTTATATGGCGACAGGCCTTATTCCTCATACCTGTTTATTGGAAGTTTTAAGATCACGAACGATGAAAGACATCATTACCGTCAGACGTCCGAACTGGACCTGGGTATCATAGGCCCTCCTTCGATGGGAAGCGCCGTTCAGGATCTGTTTCATAAATATGTTCCCTCCAATAACGAGCCGCTGGGATGGGAGTACCAGGTAAAAACTGATGCTGTGGTCAATTATAATTTTTCTCTCGAGAAAGGTGTAATTAACACAGATCATCTGCAACTGATACTTCTCGGGACAGGGGCATTAGGCACTCTTTACACTAATATTGGAGGTGGATTCAAGCTGAGGCTTGGATGGTTCAACGATTATTTTTCAGACCTGGGGATAAGAAAAAAATCTGTTTTAAAATCCAGGGGATTAAAAGTCAACCAGTATTTTTTTTCCATTAAAAGTGAAGCCAGGCTGATCGCTTATGATGCCACCCTGGAGGGGGGCATGATCAATGTAAGCAGTCCTTATACAATTGCCCCTTCAGCAGTATCGAGAATGATCACGCAGACCTCGGTGGGACTGACTTTGACTTTTGGCGGCATCGGGCTTGAACTGGAACAGTTTGTCCTGAGCCCGGAGTTCAGCAATAAGTGGTGGCATGCATGGGGTCATATCGGGCTGCTGTTTGCTTTATGATTGTTGAAAACTAATTCTCAGGGAATCGGCGAAGGTCTTTGACTTTCATAGTATTTTTGGCGGATGGAAGAAAGAGGGAGAAATCAGAATAAGGGAAATATGGCAGAAGGAACGGCGAATAAGGACCAGGCAAGAGCTTTAAGGAGAAGGAACAGCCCTCCAATGGTTTCAGAAGCGTTTTACGAACACGGGAAAGTACCGCCCCAGGCGGTGGACCTCGAGGAAGCAGTATTAGGGGCCATGATGCTCGAAAACGACAAGCTTGCGGAAGTTATTGAGATTCTCAAGCCGGAGGTTTTTTACAAGGAGCAGCACCAGAAGATATATGCTGCAATACACAGGCTCTATGGCAGCAACCAGCCGGTTGACATCCTCACTGTGACCGAAGACCTGAGGCAGTCAGGGGATCTTGATATTGTGGGAGGGGCTTATTATATCACTAACCTCACGAACAGGGTTGCTTCTGCTGCAAATATTGAGTTTCATGCAAGGATCATTTTGCAGAAATACATACAGAGGGAGTTAATCAGGATATCCTCGGAGATCATCAAAGACGCCTATGAAGACTCCACCGATGTCTTCGATCTGCTCGACAAGGCCGAGACCGGTTTGTTTTCAATCAGCGAAAGCAGTATCGGTAAGACATACATGGACATGCAATCCATCATCAAAGAAGCTATCCTTGAGATCACCGCCGCCCGTGGCCACGAAGGCTCTTTGCGCGGGGTTGGTTCCGGTTTCACTGAACTTGACCGTATTACTTCAGGCTGGCAGAAATCAGACCTTATCATTATTGCCTCCCGTCCGGGTATGGGTAAAACCGCATTCGCCTTAACTATGGCCAGGAATGCAGCTGTGGATTTCAAAAGACCAGTAGCTGTATTTTCGCTTGAAATGTCTGCAGTTCAACTGGTTACTCGTCTGATCTCCTCTGAGACTGAAATTCCCCAGGAAAAACTCCGTAAGGGGACCATGGAAGAATACGAATGGAAGCAGCTTAACGTCAGGATCGGTAACCTTCTCGACGCGCCGATGTACCTTGATGATACTGCTGCGTTGTCAATTTTTGACCTTCGTGCCAAGTCAAGAAGGCTGAAGGCAAGACACGACATCCAGCTGATCATTGTTGATTATCTGCAGCTTATGCAGGGAAGTCATGACACAAAGGGAAACAGGGAGCAGGAAATCAGCAGTATTTCCAGGGGCTTAAAGAGTCTTGCAAAGGAACTCGATATTCCCGTGATTGCACTTTCCCAGTTGAGCCGTGCTCCTGAAAAACGTTCTGCTGCAGCCAAACCCATTCTTTCCGACCTCCGTGAATCAGGCTCTATCGAGCAGGATGCAGATATGGTCATGTTCATTTACCGTCCTGAATATTATAAAATCGATGTTGATGAGCATGGGGAATCGACATCCGGCGCAGCCGAAGTTAGCATTGCGAAGAACCGTAACGGCCCCCTGAAAGATATTCAGGTCAGGTTCATCTCGAAATACGCCAAGTTTACTGACATCGAGCAGGAATATACTCCGGCGAATACTATTTCAGCTAATACATCATTTGATGGTTCAGTGCGGACGCGCACCATCATGTCGAAAATGGATGAAAATGACCAGCCGGATATGCCGTTTTAAGAGCGGGCTGATATTACTCGCATTGTTATTTATTTTTCACACCCCTGCAAAGGCAGCTTATCTGCTTTTGCCGATGGACGAGACTCAGAAGAACCATCTTAAGGCTTACGGAATTGCTTACTGGGTATTACAGAAAGAAGTTGAAGTGGACTGGCTTCTGAATTACCGTGGGGGAAGTTTCCTGATTCAATACAGCAAACCGGTCGAAAGTGAATGCAACATACGAGGCGTAAGCTTTCAGGCCCTGGCTGATGCGCAGGTTGATGCTATATTGCAGGAGATCGCCGACCCCCAGGTGAATATGGAAAAGATCAAACTGCATAAGGCACCAAAGATTGCTGTGTATTCGCCTAAGAATAAAAGGCCCTGGGATGATGCTGTTACCCTCGTACTTGCCTATGCCGAAATCCCTTATACAGTCGTATATGACGAGGAAGTGCTTACGGGCCTCCTTCCACTGTACGACTGGCTGCATATGCACCATGAAGATTTTACCGGGCAATACGGCAAATTCTGGGCGGCCTACAAAAGTTTTCCATGGTACCAGGAAGATGTTCAGTTGCAGGAGGAATCGGCCCGCAAACTGGGCTATGCCAAAGTTTCCCAGATGAAACTGGCAGTGGCAAAGAAGATAAAGGACTTTGTCGCAGGAGGCGGGTATCTTTTTTCAATGTGTTCAGCGCCTGACAGCTACGACGTAGCTTTATCGGCCGAAGGCGTGGACATCTGCGATGTCATGTTCGACGGGGATCCTATGGACCCCCAGGCTGATTCCAAGCTGGATTACTCGAAATGTTTCGCTTTCCAGGGCTTCAGCCTGGTTCACAATCCCTATGAATATGAAATATCATCGATAGACGTCACTGATTCAAGGCCCAAGACACTGAACTGGAATAACGACTTTTTCTCCTTATTTGAATTCTCGGCAAAATGGGATCCCGTACCCACGATGTTATGCCAGAACCATGTGACGCTCATACACGGATTCATGGGACAGACCACCGCATTCAACGAAAAATTTGTCAGGTCCAGCGTGCTGATACTTGGAGAGAACAAATCTTTGGGTGAAGCAAGGTATATTCACGGAGATTTCGGGAAAGGCACCTGGACCTTCCTTGGCGGCCATGACCCGGAAGATTACCAGCACCTTGTGGGAGATCCGCCAACCGACCTGAACCTGCATCCCAATTCTCCCGGATACCGGCTTATTTTAAATAATGTGTTGTTCCCGGCTGCAAAAAAAGAGAAAAGAAAAACCTGATATCCCTCAGTAATTTAATTGTTTACTGATGATCCACCCTTTAAATACAGAACCTTCAAAATTGTAAGTGACCCTGTTATCGCACTTGTTGCTGTTGGCATATTCAATGGTCCCGCCGGGGACATCCGCTGAGGGGACTGAGACTTGCATGATTCCCTGCCTGATCCACGGGCAATAAATATCATTCAGCAGAGGGGTGCTTACCTCAAATGAAAAGGCATAAGTGCCTGATGAAGCCCCGTTCCCTGTTCCGCTGATGGTAAATGGGACAATGCTGTCGGGGTTCATCTTGATCACAACAGGAATATGATACGTCAGCAATGAATTCCACAGGGTTGTATGAGCCGGATCCTTGACCACCGTGAGGTTAACGATCGTGGAATAATAGCCTCCGTTGCCCCCGAGAGACATAACATCATTGACAAGGTTGTCGCTGCCGATAAATTGCCTTTCATCCTCCGAATAATTTTGAAATTCAACAGTGACCCCTGTGCCGGAAGTGAAGAAATCACCAGACAGGCTGGCTATTATCTTTCCGTTCCTGGTTGCGCTGTCGGCGCATAATTTATCCTGATAAATAAAGGTGAACTTCCCTGAAGACCTGCTGTAGGAAACGACTGCATTGTCTATAACTCCCAAATCCCCATGCATGATATTGGAATCGAGGTTTGCTTTGAGAAGAAGGTTGAATGTATGGAACAGTCCTCTTTCGATGAACACAATATCATTTGCAACGTTAAAATCGGGGCCAAGGTCTTTTGAGGTGTTTTTCCTGCATCCGGCGGCAGCCGAAATCATTATTACTGCAGACAGCAACAGCCATGTTGCTCTGAAATCTTTATGTACGGGTTTTATCATGGTTTGCGCTGAAGTTTCTCGTAAGAGTATGAGAAACCAAGATTTTTATCTTCTGGGAAATCTTCCCGGGATATAAGATCCCACTCTTTCAAATTGATAGCCGGAAAGAATACGTCTCCTTCAAAGGGCTTATGTACCCGGGTAAGATACAGCCGGCCCGCGAGAGGCAGGAACTGCCTGTATACCGAAGCACCCCCGATCACAAAATTCTCCTCAGAAGGGTCACATTTTGTCACAGCATCCTCTATGGAATAAGCCATGACGCAGCCTTCGATGATCTCACCGGGAATATCACTGATCACAACGCTTCTGCGGTCAGGGAGGGGGCGTTTCGGAAGGGAATACCAGGTTCGTTTGCCCATGATAATGGTGTGACCAACCGTTATTTTCTTAAAGCGCTTCAGGTCTTCGGGGATATGCCACAAAAGGTCATTATCCTTTCCTATGGCCAGGTTTTCGGCTATTGCAACAATGATTGAAAGCATAGTACAAAGTTAAACAGAAATTTCACCTTTGATATGCGGGTGCGACTGATAACCACTCAGGGTAAAATCCTCAAATTTGAATTTAAAAATATCGTTTACCTCAGGATTGAGCGTCATTTCCGGCAAGGGGAATGGGGTCCTTGTAAGCTGTAACTTTACCTGCTCCATATGGTTAAGGTAAATATGGGCATCTCCGAGGGTGTGAACAAATTCACCGGGCTGAAGTCCGGTTACCTGAGCCATCATCATGAGAAGCAAAGCATAAGAAGCAATGTTAAACGGGACTCCGAGAAAGATATCACAGGATCTCTGGTACATCTGGCAGGAAAGCTTTCCGTTGGCGACATAGAACTGGAACATAAGGTGGCAGGGAGGCAGGGCCATAAGGTCAAGTTCTCCGACATTCCAGGCACTTACAATATGCCTGCGTGAATCCGGATTCTTCCTGATTGAGTCAACAACCAGTTTTATCTGGTCGATATGGGTTCCGTCATGCCCGGGCCAGAATCTCCACTGGTAGCCATAAATATGCCCAAGTTCACCATCTGCTTTTGCCCATTCGTCCCATATCGTCACCTTATTCTCGTGCAGGTACTTCACATTCGTCGCCCCCTGAAGGAACCAAAGGAGCTCATGGATTATTGAACGGAGATGCAGTTTCTTCGTTGTCATCACAGGGAAGCCATCGGCCAGATTGAACCGCATCTGATAACCGAAAATACTTATCGTACCGGTTCCAGTCCGGTCTTCCTTTCTGACACCATTCTTCAGTACAAAATCAAGCAGGCTGAGATATTGTTGCATGTATTATTTCCTGATCCGGTTACGGCGGTTCAATTCATCCCTGATGCGGGATGCTTTTTCATATTCTTCATTTTCAATGGCAGCCTGAAGCATTTCATTGAGCTCGGCCACTGATTGACCGGTGAACTCCTGTTTGGTCGAAGTTTTAGGTTTCGATTCCGTGTTCATGGTTATCGGTTTATCTTCATCCTCCTCCACCATGATGGAAGCTGCCTTCATAATATCCTCATAAGTAAAAATAGGGCAGTTAAACCTAAGTGCAATCGCAATGGCATCCGAAGTACGTGAATCTACTTCCTCCACCTTGTTGCCATCGCTGCATACAAGCTGGGCATAAAAAACACCTTCCTGGAATTTATTGATCAGGATCTCCGTTACTTCAACATTAAAGGCATCTGCAAAACATTTAAATAAATCATGCGTCAGGGGCCTTGGTGTTTTTATTTTCTCCAATTCGATGGCAATAGCCTGGGCTTCAAAACCTCCTATAATTATGGGGAGCCTGCGTTTTCCATTCTTCTCGCCTAATATCAGGGCATAGGCACCGGTCTGGGATTGGCTGTATGACATTCCAATGATTTCGAGGCGGATCTTCTCCATCAGGCAAATTTCGATTGGCAGAACAAATTTACCACTATTCTTCCGGATTCTGAATAAACTCGTGACGAAAAAATGTCTTTTAATTGGAATGTTTCAAAATCCTTCATAAATTTGGCGTCCTAACAAGTAAATTTTTTTTATGAAGAAACTGGCTATACTTTTTGCAGCCATGATGCTGCCATTGTCAATGTTTGCCTCGGAGGCAGACCTTAAAATTCCTGCCCTGACTTCCTCGCAGAACAATCTGCTGATGTTCGGGTTCCTGATTTGCCTGCTGGGAATGCTATTTGGATACTACCAGTTCCAGAAAGTCAGGAAATTAGGTGCACACCAGTCGATGTTGGATGTCGCCAAGATCATTTTTGAAACCTGCAAGACTTACCTGATCCAGCAGGGTAAATTCCTGGTGATGTTGTTTGTCATCATCGGTCTTTGCATTGCGTTTTATTTCGGCTTTCTCCAGGCCATGCCATTCGGCGGAGTGATACTGATCCTTTCGTGGACAGTTGTCGGGATCCTCGGATCATACGGTGTTGCCTGGTTTGGAATCAGGATGAACACACTTGCCAACAGCAGGATGGCTTTTGCCTCCCTGGAGCGCAAGCCTATAAAATTATTGAACATCCCCCTGGATTCAGGGATGAGTATTGGGGTCATGCTCATCTGTGTTGAGCTGATCATGATGCTTATCATCTTATTATTTGTTCCCAGGGAATTTGCAGGGGCCAGTTTTATCGGTTTCGCTATAGGTGAATCTCTTGGCGCATCCGCCCTGCGTATCGCAGGCGGTATCTTCACAAAGATCGCCGATATCGGTTCCGACCTTATGAAGGTGGTTTTCAAGATCAAGGAAGATGATCCCAGGAATCCCGGTGTTATCGCAGATTGTACAGGCGACAATGCAGGCGATAGCGTAGGCCCCACAGCCGACGGTTTTGAAACCTACGGTGTAACGGGAGTTGCCCTTATCAGTTTCATCGTACTCGCCGTTGTTAAAGGCGGCGATTTCCTCGATCACCAAAAGGAATTATTGACCTGGATATTCGTCATGCGCGTTCTGATGGTCATCACTTCAATCACCGCATTTTACATCAACAAAGCCCTCAGCCAGGCTCTTTACAGCAAACAAGACGACATCGATTTTGAGCGCCCTCTGACCAACCTGGTATGGATCACCTCGATTTTGTCAATCATCGTCACTTTCATCGCCAGCAAGGTGATGATCGGCGACCTGGCAAACAACCTCTGGCTCACCCTTTCCATCATCATCAGCTGCGGAACCCTGGGCGCTGCTTTGATCCCTGAATTCACGAAGATCTTCACCAGCCCCAAATCAAGGCATGTGAATGAAGTCGTTACTGCCTCACGCGAAGGCGGCGCCTCCCTCAACATCCTTTCGGGCCTCGTTGCAGGTAACTTCAGCGCATTCTGGCAGGGCATGGTATTCCTCGTGCTCATGTTCGTCGCATATATTGTCAGCAAGAACGGCCTGGATGCCTATATGACCTATCCTTCCATTTTTGCTTTCGGCCTTGTTGCTTTCGGATTCCTTGGAATGGGACCTGTTACCATCGCGGTAGACAGTTACGGCCCCGTTACCGACAATGCCCAGTCAGTATATGAACTTTCACTTATCGAAGAAGATAAGGAAAAGGCATCAAGGGAAATTGAGAAAGAATTCGGTTTCAAACCTGATTTTGAAAAAGCCAAACATTACCTTGAAGCCAACGACGGAGCAGGGAATACATTCAAAGCCACTGCAAAACCCGTTCTCATCGGCACTGCGGTTGTCGGCGCCACAACCATGATTTTCTCATTGATCCTTGTAATCCAAAACAAGTTCGGCATCAGCCCCGAGCAGATCCTCAACATCCTGAACCCATACAGCATCCTTGGGTTCCTCATGGGCGGAGCAGTAATTTACTGGTTTACCGGTGCTTCCATCCAGGCTGTTACCACAGGCGCATACAGGGCCGTTGAATACATCAAAAAGAACATCCGCCTTGATGAACATGCCGATAAAAAAGCATCCGTCGAAACATCTAAAGAGGTTGTCAAGATCTGTACACAATACGCACAAACCGGGATGTTCAACATTTTCGTCGCTATTTTTTCTTTCGCTCTGGCCATAGCATTCCTTTCGGGTTACCAGGATGTGTTGCTGGCCAAGACCGATCCGCTCAGGTATGCAGCAGCTTCCTTCTTTGTAAGCTACCTTATATCCATTGCTTTCTTCGGTTTATTCCAGGCCATATTCATGGCTAATGCGGGGGGGGCATGGGACAATGCAAAGAAGGTAGTTGAAGTTGACCTTAAGGAAAAAGGCACTGCACTGCATGATGCCGCCGTTGTTGGCGACACCGTAGGCGATCCTTTCAAGGACACCTCTTCGGTTGCCCTGAACCCCATCATCAAGTTCACGACTTTATTCGGGCTCCTTGCAATGGAAATAGCGATTTCGGAACATTTTTACAGCATAGCCCCTTATATTGGAGTTTGCTTCTTCGCTGTTGCCTTATATTTTGTTTACCGTTCCTTCTATAACATGAGGATCAGGAAAAGCTAGCCAGGGTTAATCCTACTGTTGAAGAAACCCCCGGTTGATTCCTGGGGTTTCTTTTTTTATGCTGGCTGATTTCATTTTACTTTGTAAACGATTCTTGGTATTTTTGCGAATCTCAATCTGCCATCAAAAACTTAAAATATGATCACTGACAATTTTGCTAGAAGACATAACGGCCCGTCCGGCGCCGAAATTGACATCATGCTTGAAAAGATAGGCGTTAAAACCCTTGAAAAGTTAATCGAAGAGACTGTGCCTTCGGCCATCCGCCTGAAATCAAACCTGAACCTTCCGAAAGGGATGAATGAGTACCAGTACCTGAATCATATCAAGGGTATTGCAGCCAAAAACAAGCTTTTCAAAACATATATAGGGCAGGGATATTACAATACGATCACCCCGGCCGTAATACTCCGGAATATTTTAGAGAACCCCGGCTGGTATACGGCCTATACACCTTACCAGGCGGAGATATCCCAGGGCCGGCTCGAAGCATTGCTCGATTTCCAGACCATGATCAGTGACCTTACCGGCATGCCTGTTGCCAATGCCTCCCTTCTTGACGAAGGCACGGCCGCATCCGAAGCCATGATCATGCTTTTCAATTCACGCGACAGGGAGACTGTTAAACGGGGAGCGAATAAATTTTTTGTGGCGGATAACATTTTCCCTCAAACCGCCGATGTAATACGCACAAGGGCAGTTCCACTCGGGATAGAACTTGTTTTCGGAAAACCTCCAGAGTTTGCCCCGGATAATACATTCTTCGGATCCGTTGTCCAGTATCCCGACCAGTATGGAGAAATTACTGATTACCGTTCCTTTATCACAAAAGCCCGTGCGTTTAAGATAGGCGTTGCCGTTGCAAGCGACCTCCTGAGCCTGGCCTTGCTTACCCCCCCGGGCGAATGGGGAGCCGACGTTGTATTCGGTTCATCCCAGAGGTTCGGTATCCCGATGGGATACGGAGGACCCCATGCAGCATTCTTTGCCACAAGGGAGGAATTCAAGAGGCAGATGCCCGGGCGTATCATCGGGATCTCAGTGGATGCCAATGGCAACAGGGCATTGAGAATGGCATTGCAGACCCGCGAACAGCACATAAAACGTGAACGTGCGACATCAAACATATGCACATCTCAGGTTTTGCTGGCCGTTATGGCAGGGATGTACGGTGTATACCACGGGCCGAAAGGAATAAAACAGATTGCCCGTCACATCAACATACTCACCGGCGTACTTTCACAGGAAATCGTGAAATACGGGTACAGGCAGCTTAACAGTCATTTCTTCGACACCTTATGCATTGAACTGCCCGAAGGGGTTACCAGCGAAAAAATAAGGTCCAGGGCTATCGGGCTGGGCATGAATTTCAGGTACATCAGCGAAAAACATGTCGGCATCAGCTTTGACGAGACCACTGGACTCTCCGACATCAACATAATCCTTAAGCTGTTTGCCGAAGCCAACGGGAAAATGTTTACAGAGTTCATTTGCAACCCGAAGGAATGTGAGATGATCACCACTGTGCCGGCTGAACTTACAAGGACATCCGCATTCATGACACAAAAGGTCTTCAACTCATATCATTCCGAGACCGAAATGATGCGTTACCTCAAGAAACTTGAGATCAAGGACCTTTCGCTCAACCGTTCGATGATCCCCCTGGGTTCCTGCACGATGAAGCTGAATGCCGCATCAGAGCTGTTCGCACTGAGTTATCCCGAATTCGGAGGGGTTCATCCTTTCGTGCCCCTCGACCAGGCCGAAGGCTTCCAATACCTGATCAAGGAGCTTGAAAAAGACCTTTGCGAGATCACCGGGTTCGATTCTGTTTCATTCATGCCCAATTCAGGCGCGGCAGGAGAATATGCCGGGCTGATGGTGATAAGGCAGTATCATATAAGCCGGGGCGATGGGCACAGGAACGTTTGCCTCATCCCGTCTTCGGCCCACGGCACAAATCCTGCAAGTGCCGCGATGGCCGGGATGCAGGTAGTTGTTGTGAAATGCGATGATCACGGCAACATCGACACTGCCGACCTTCGTGAGAAGGCAGTCCAGCATAAGGACAAACTTTCGGCGCTGATGGTAACCTATCCCTCCACTCACGGGGTGTTTGAAGAAAACATACTTGAGATCGTGAAAATCATTCATGAAAACGGCGGCCAGGTTTATATGGACGGGGCCAATATGAATGCCCAGGTCGGGCTCACGAACCCGGGAATGATCGGGGCCGATATATGCCACCTCAACCTTCACAAGACCTTCGCAATTCCTCACGGGGGCGGCGGACCCGGAGAAGGCCCGATTGCAGCTGCGAAGCACCTCTCACCTTTCCTGCCGCGCCATACCCAGGTTGAGACCGGCGGGAAGACCGGGACCACGGCCGTTGCTTCAGGACCATACGGCAGCGCCCTGATCCTCACGATCTCCTATGCCTATATCAAGCTGATGGGAGGGGAAGGATTGACTGAAGCTACGAAGATGGCTATTTTAAACGCCAATTATCTCAAATCCTGCCTGGAGCCCTATTACCCGATTTTGTATTCAGGGAAGAACGGCCGCTGCGCGCATGAAATGATAGTTGATTGCAACGGGATTACACGCCAGACCAACATCGGGGCTATTGATATAGCAAAGAGGCTTATGGATTACGGTTTCCATGCTCCTACCGTTGCTTTCCCCGTACATGGCACATTGATGGTAGAGCCTACCGAAAGCGAGCCTTATTATGAACTGAACCGATTTATCGAGGCTATGATATCCATCAGGGGCGAGATTGATGAGATTGCATCGGGCAAAGCCGACAAGCTTGTGAATGTGATCATGAAAGCGCCCCACACTGCAGCCATGGTTTCGGCCGATGAGTGGACCCTGCCCTATTCCAGGCAGAAAGCCGCTTATCCGATGCCCTGGTCGGCCGACGACAAATACTGGCCAACAGTTACACGTATCGACGATGCTTACGGAGACAGGAACCTGGTGTCGACCTGCCAGTCTTAGGGGGTTTAACCCATCTGGTCAAGGCAATGCCTGATCTTTTCCCAGCTGCGGTCGATATCATTATCAAGGCCCACCGAAAAACGGATCAGTCCTTCTGATAATCCCATCTCCCTTTGTATTTCTTCGGGGACTTCCGAAGAAGTGCTCTTGCCCGAATTGCTGAACAGAGTTTTAAAGTACCCCAGACTTACGGCCAGGTAGCCAACACCCTCAAGTTCCATGGCTTCCATCAGCTTCGATGCACGGGCTGCAGTCCCCATATCGATCGCGATCATGGCGCCGAAACCGAACTCAGGATTCATGATCTTTTTCATGACTTCATGCCCCTTATGCTCGGGAAGGCCGGGGTAGATTATTTTTGCTCCATATTCCTTAAACCGTTCAGCAAGGTACATTGCGTTTTTGCTGTGCTGCTTCATCCTGATATGAAGAGTGTGCAGGTTCTTTAATATGCTGGATGAGCGCAGGGGTTCGAGCGAAGGGCCAAGCAGCATGGCTGTGCCGTTATTGACATCGCAAAGGGCATCGATAAAGTCCTTGTCTCCGCATATTGCTCCTGCCACGCAGTCATTCTTCCCGTTGATGAATTTCGTCATGCTGTGCACCACGATATGAGCCCCATGCAGGGCCGGAGAAATCATCATCGGAGTGAACGTATTGTCAACCATCAGTTTGATCCCATGTTCGTTGGCGATCTTAGCCAGTTCGGGAATGTCGCTGATCTGAAGCAGGGGGTTCGTCATCGATTCGGTATAGATGATCTTTGTGTTCGGCCTTATCGCTTTACGCACATCATCCAGCTTGCGGATATCGACAAAAGTGACATCGATATTGAACTTTTTAATGTAGTTGTAGAGGAAAGCGAAGGTGCCTCCATAGATTGTCATTGCGCAAACGACATGGTCCCCGCTCTTTACAAGCTGTAGTATTGCACACGTAATTGCCGCCATTCCGGATGCGGTGACCCAGGCAGATTCAGTGCCTTCAAGGGCTGCAAGTGCATCGGCAAGGTATTTGTTCGTGGGATTCCAGTGGCGTGAATACAGGTAACAGCCTTCCTGCTGGCCGGCGAAAGTTTCGCTCATAGTGATGGCCTGCATGAAAGTGTAGGTGGCTGAATCCGTGATCGATGGATTCACATCCCCGTATTCGCCGAATTGTAAAAGGTCGAATATGCGGGTCGATGGATCATTGGTTTTTTTCATAGTTCCGGAAAATTTTCATAAAGTTAAGAAGGTACTTGCAATTCAGGAGAATAATAATGCTGATGCTTTATGCCCGCTGCGGGCTCAGGTTCGGGTTCAGATTATCCAATATAACTCTCAAGAATCTTTTTTATCGTTTCATAATCATGAGTAACTCGAAAATGCGGATGATCATCGATAACATTCTGGGGAGGTCGGAAGAGGATCCCTTCTTCTGCCTGCCTTAACATCGAAATATCATTGTAGGAATCTCCGATTGCAACGACCTGGTATTTCAGTCCCTGCAATGCCTCGACAGTCCTGCGTTTAGGGTCAGGCTGGCGCATTTTAAAATCAATTATGCGGTTTGTTTCGTCCATTACCAGAGAATGGCAGAATAAAGTGGGTCTTCCCAACTGCTTCATGATCGGGTCGGCAAACTGGATAAAGGTGTCGGAGACTACGATCAGCTGCGTCCTCTCCTTTATCCACTGCAATAATTCAAAGGCTCCCGGAAGGGGTTCTATCTGTGAGATCACGTTCTGGATATCGTGCAACTTCAGTCCGTGTTCATCAAGTATCCGTATCCTCCATCTCATCAGCTTCGGATAATCGGGTTCATCACGGGTTGTGCGGCGGAGTTCGGGGATACCAATCTTTTCGGCAACATTGATCCATACTTCCGGAGTCAGGACGCCTTCGAGGTCAGTGCAAACAATGTACATAGGGGTTAGGGGTTAGAGATTAGGGGTTAGAGTTTGAATTTAGATTTTAACCAGGTTTTAAAGTCCGCATAATTGTTTTTAATATCGTCCAGGTATTCGGGTTTGGCATCAATTCCCTGAAGGCTTTTTGGAAGGGGCGGATTAATGCCGGTGATCTTCTGTATTTCTTCAGGGAATTTAGCCGGATGTGCAGTCTCCAGGGAAACACAGAGCTGATCCCCGGCAAGCTGTTTTTCATGTTCCTGCAGATATCTCAGAAGGCCTGCCCAGCCAACTGAACCGTGAGGTTCAAGAAGAAACTTCCATGTATTCCAGGCTTCCTTTATTGTTCTGCGGGTTTCCTCGTCGGTAATGCTGACCGCCCAAAGTTCCTTTCTCATCTGTTCGATGTCAGAAGCGTGATGGATTATGCCTTTCTCATCCATGACACCTCCGTACAAAGCCAGCAGGCGGGCCAGGTTACTTGGATGGCCGACGTTCATCGCACTGGAGATACAGTTGCGCGAAGGTTCTAACTTCTCATACGTTTCGCTGAAAAGATAATTGGGGAACTCATCATTTTCATTGGTAGCAATAATGAATTTCCTGACAGGGAGCCCCATTTTCATTGCAAGCACTCCTCCCATCATATCGCCGAAGTTACCTGAAGGAACTGAAAATATTATTTGTTCCCCGGGTCTTGACAGTTTAGCATAGGCATAGAAATAATAAACGATCTGAGGTACAAGTCTTCCGATATTAATTGAATTAGCTGAAGACAGATGAAAAGAAGCCAGCTCAGGATCTGCAAATGCCCGTTTTACCAATGCCTGGCAATCATCGAATTTGGCATCCAGGGCAAGGACTTTGACATTCTTTCCCAGGGTAGTCATCTGTTTTCTCTGCCGGTCGGTGACTTCATCCCTTGGAAAAAGAACCACTATATCGATATCATCAAGTCCGTAAAAAGCATTTGCCACCGCGCTGCCTGTATCACCCGAAGTAGCAGTAAGAATAAGCAGGCGCCTGTTTTCCGCTTTAAGGTAATACTGCATGAGCCGTCCCATCATCCGGGCTGCAAAATCCTTGAACGAGGCGGTAGGACCACGGTCAAGGCGCATAACATATTTCCTTTCAAATACCTGTTCCAGCGGGATCTCATAGTCATATGAATCATTAATGATCGCCTTAAGGTCCTTATCAGGGATCTCTCCTGCCAGCCAAGGTTTTGTCACATGATATGCGATCTCCGGGTATTCCATTTGCCTGAATTCCCTGATAGCTTCGATCGGAATCAGTGGTATACTCACCGGCATATACAAACCCTTATCAGGGGCTTGTCCCTGCAGCAGGGCTTCATGAAAGCTCAGGGTACCGGCTTTCAGGTTTGTGGAATAAAATTGAAGCGGTTTGTTCATTTTTTACGTTTCCCCTGCTTGCCAACCTCCCTGAAAGCCTGTGCAAGATCGTCCAGAAGGTCCTTCTCGTCCTCGATGCCTATCGAAAACCTGATCATTGAAGGAGAAATTCCCGCTTTTTTCATCTCCTTTTCTCCCAGGGCCGAATGAGTGGTGGAAGCAGGATGGGTCACGATGGAACGGCAGGTCCCCAGATGGGTTGCATGCGTTATAACCCTCAGCGAATCAATGAATTTTGTTGCATCTTTATAGTTCCCTTTTAATTCGAAAGAAAGAAGGGAACTGCAACCTTTCATTTGACCTTTGATCATTTTGTGATAGGGGTTCGAGTCCAGGCCGGGGTAATTTACCTGTTTCACCTTCGGATGGTTTTCAAGCAAAGTAGCTACTGCCATCGCATTCGCACAATGCTTTTCCATTCTCAATGAAAGGGTCTCCAGACCAAGGAGGTTAAGCCATGCATTGAACGGGGCCATCGCCGGACCAAGGTAGCGGATAGAAGTCTGGCGGATCCCATCGATTAGTTTTTTTGACCCGCAAATGATGCCTCCCAGGCTGGTACCGTTTCCGCAAATGTACTTGGTAGTGGAATGCACTATAACATCCGCGCCCAGTGCAATCGGTTGCTGAAGGGCCGGCGTGGCGATGGTGTTATCGACAACCAGCGGCAGCTTTTTCGATCTGGCCAACTTCGCCAGGGCCGGAATGTCGGCTATGAAAAGCGCCGGGTTACTTGGGGTCTCGACAAATAAAAACTTTGTCTTCGGCGTGATGGCATTCTTCCATTCATTAATGTCTTCCGGTTTTGTCACCCAGTTGACCTTTGACCCCATCTTTTTAAGCCCCGTATCGAAAAGGCCAAAAGTGCCCCCGTAAACCCGGTTCGAAGAAACGACCTCATCCCCTGGTGAAAGCAAGTGATGTGATAAAAGAAATATGGCCGACATCCCTGAAGCAGTTGCGATTGCCCCGTCGGTGCCTTCGAGGGCTGCCATCCTCTGCTCAAAAAGATCAACAGTGGGATTGTCCCAACGGCCGTATGTATATCCAGGCTTTTCACCTGTAAAGATGGCCGCAGCTTCTTTAGCATCCGCATAAGGGTACGCGACCGACTGATAAATTGGAGTAATCATCGAACCGGGCTGGAAATCAACATGACCGGCATGAATAGCTTTCGTACTAAATCCTTTTTTTGACATAGGTCTTTATTTTAGGTGATACTTGTCTGTCTTTTTGAAGGTGCAATAAACAAAAATAAAAAAATATCAGACAACGGGCAATTATTAACATCTTTGAACAGAAATTTTGGCCCTCGGGTCTCTTGGTTAACAGCTCAATTTTTAGTACTTTCGCGGATTGCTAATTGATAAGCTTATGAAGTTCGATATCATTGTCGTAGGCAGCGGTCCCGGCGGGTACGTTGCAGCTATACGCGCAGCTCAGCTGGGATTTAAAGTCGCTGTTGTCGAGAGAGCCGAGCTCGGCGGCATCTGCCTGAACTGGGGATGCATTCCTACAAAAGCATTGTTAAAAAGTGCAGCTGTGTTCCAGTACATTCAGCATGCTCCTGAATATGGCCTTTCTGTTTCAGACCTTAAAGCCGATTTCCCGGCCATTATAAAACGCAGCCGTGAAGTGGCTGAAACAATGAGCAAAGGAATACAGTTCCTTCTGAAGAAAAATAAAATAGAGCATCTTAAGGGGTTCGGGAAAGTCAAACCCGGAAAAATAGTGGAAGTGGCCGATGAAAGCGGAAAAACCATTGAGTATACTGCCGACAATATCATCCTGGCTACGGGTGCCCGTTCGAAAGAACTTCCAAACCTAAAACAGGATGGGAAAAAGATCATAGGGTACCGCGAAGCCATGACTTTGCAGGCCCAGCCGAAGTCGATGGTTGTAGTGGGTTCCGGGGCAATAGGTTCGGAGTTCGCTTATTTCTATCATTCCATTGGCACAAAAGTGACACTTATCGAAGTCCTTCCCAATATTGTCCCGCTTGAAGATGAAGAAGTGTCGAAAACCCTGGAGCGTTCCTTTAAGAAAGCCGGCATGAAAGTGCTCACCGGGGTTTCCGTTGAATCTGTTGACACAACAGGAGCAGGTTGCAAGGTCACGGTAAAGACAAAAAAAGGAGACGAATTGATCGAATGCGACATTGTGCTTTCCGCCGTAGGCGTTACAACAAATATAGAAGGCATAGGCCTTGAAGAAACGGGGATTGCAACCGAGCGCGGAAAAGTGCTGGTGGATGATTTTTACAGGACCGGTGTCGACGGGTACTATGCTATTGGCGACATTGTGAAGGGACCTGCCCTTGCACATGTAGCTTCCCACGAAGGCATTATCTGTGTTGAAAAGATTGCAGGGAAGCATGTTGAACCTCTCGATTACGGTAACATTCCCGGATGTACATACACCCATCCCGAGATCGCCTCGGTTGGCCTGACCGAGAAAGCCGCGAAAGAAGCAGGTTATGAGATCCTGGTTGGAAAATTTCCTTTCACTGCTTCAGGTAAAGCTACTGCTGCAGGGGCCCGGGAAGGATTTGTCAAAGTGATCTTTGACTCGAAATACGGTGAATGGCTGGGGGCTCATATGATTGGTGAGAATGTGACTGAAATGATCGCTGAAGCGGTAACTGCCAGGAAGCTGGAAACTACGGGCAGGGAGATCATTGAAGCGGTCCACCCTCATCCGACCATGAGCGAAGCCATCATGGAAGCAGTGGCTCAGGCCTATGGGGAATGTGTGCATTTATAAATAGCGAGGTAGCGTTTGGCGAAGCCAAAATGAGCACACAAATAAAATAAACAATTGGTGCGAATAAATAGCGAGGTGGCGAAAATAAATCAATCATTATGGAAATCATAAAGACTCCGCTCGAAGGACTGCTTATCATCAAACCCGATGTGTTTGAAGATGAACGGGGATATTTTTTTGAATCCTTCAACCACGGGAAGTTCCTGAAACTCGGGCTCGACCTGAAGTTCATGCAAGACAATGAATCCAAGTCGAAGAAAGGAGTGTTAAGAGGGCTGCATTTCCAGGCTCCTCCTTTTGCCCAGGGAAAACTTGTACGTGTGATGAGGGGATCGGTTCTTGATGTTGCCGTGGATATTCGCCGGGATTCACCAACCTACGGGAAATGGGAATCCATCGTCCTGTCAGGACAGAATAAATGGATGTACTGGGTTCCCGAGGGATTTGCCCATGGTTTTGCCACGCTTGAAGATGATACAATCTTCTTCTATAAATGCACAAACATTTACAACAAAGCATCTGAGGGGAGTATTCTGTGGAACGATTCTGACCTGAATATCAACTGGGGCTTAGAGAGCCCGGTGATCTCCGACAAAGACAAGATTTCTCCGAAGTTTACTGAATTTACCAGTCCTTTCTGATGATGAAAAGAAACCTGAAATACATTTTTTTGATTCCGGCCCTGTTCGCCGTGGTTACCGTGTTTATTTTCGCTGTGTTATACCAGAAGAACTCCGATAAAGATTACCGTGAAGTGGCCCAGCGTTCTTATCGTATTTTCTCACCTGCATGCCCCCTGAAAGCCGATTTTGCCGGTGAGAAAATGCCGCTTGATCTGTTCTATGTGCATGAGAGCCTTGACCGGGAGATCATGATCAATACTTTCATGCATGCATCTACGATACTGATGTTCAAACGGGCGAACCGCTGGTTTCCCCTGATCGAGCCTATACTGAAAAAAAATAAGGTGCCTGATGATTTCAAGTTCCTGGCGCTTGCCGAAAGCAACTTCTACAATGTCGTTTCCCCATCCAAAGCTGAAGGTTTCTGGCAGTTCCTGAAGCCAACTGCCATCCACTACGGTCTGGAAGTGAATGAAGAGGTAGATGAAAGATACAATGTATCAAAAGCAACTGAAGCTGCCTGCAAATACTTTCTTGAATCGTATGAAAAATATGGCAACTGGACCCTGGTGGCTGCTTCTTTTAACCGCGGTCAGGATGGCATTAGCGATGCACTTGAAAACCAGAAAGCAAAAAATTTTTACGATCTGTACCTTAACGAGGAGACTTCACGGTATATTTACAGGATAGTTGCCATTAAAGAGATCTATGGGAATCCCGTACAATACGGATTGTATCTGAGGGCCAGTGATTTTTACCCTGTTATTCCAACATACACAATCGAAATTAATACTCCGATCAGGGACCTTCCCGAGTTTGCCCTGAAGAACAATTTAAGTGTAAAGGTTTTCCGCGACTTTAATCCCTGGCTGAGGAAATATACACTCACGAACAAGCTTAACAAAAAATATCAGATTGTTCTGCCAAAAGAGGGGGCTATACATACAGAGTACCTTCAGAAGAACCTGATTAATTCCGACACATACTTCCACGACACCTTGAAAATTAACGAGATTCATTAAGCTCTCAGCTGATTTTGGAAGACCAGTTAGAAATATCCGGTGCCAGGGTTCACAACCTCAGGAATATTGACTTGAGCATTCCCAGGAACAAGCTTGTTGTGTTTACAGGATTAAGCGGCAGCGGCAAATCGTCCCTGGCATTCGATACCATTTATGCTGAAGGCCAGAGAAGGTATATGGAAACCTTTTCAGCCTATGCAAGACAGTTTATCGGCAGTCTGGAAAGACCTGATGTGGACCGGGTCACAGGCCTTAACCCGGTCATCTCGATAGAACAGAAATCGGCAAGCCGTAATCCCCGTTCAACAGTTGGTACAATCACCGAGATCTATGATTTTCTCCGCCTTCTGTATGCCAGGGCAGCCGATGCTTACTCCTATATTACGGGTGAAAAGATGGTAAGATATTCCGAACAGCAGATCGTTGAGCTGATCATGTCGGAATACGACGGTAAGCAGGTCGTGATACTCTCACCGGTTGTTAAAGGTCGTAAAGGTCATTATCGTGAGTTGTTTGAGCAGATCAGGAAGCAGGGATTTATCAGCGTAAGGATTGACGGGGATGTGCGCGAGATCTCGCATGGACTGCAACTCGATCGTTACAAGATCCATGATATTGAAATTGTTATTGACCACGTTCACATAACACCCGGATCTGTGAAACGGCTTGCAGGTTCAGTCAATACGGCCATGAAACAGGGCAAGGATTCTCTCAGCGTTCTTGACCTGTCAACAGACCAGGCAAGGCATTTCAGCCGCCTGCTTATGTGTCCGACGAGCGGAATTTCTTATGATGAACCCGAACCCAATACATTTTCCTTTAATTCCCCCTATGGCGCTTGTCCCCGTTGCAACGGCCTGGGAACGATATCAGAGATCGATATCCATAAAATCATACCTGATAACGGTAAAAGCATCAGGAAAGGCGGGATCGTTCCCCTGGGCGAATACAAGAATACCTGGATATTCAAGCAAATTGAAGCAATCGGGGAGAAACATGGTTTTGACCTGAACACACCTATAAGGGATATCCCCGAACAGGCTGTCAATACTATTCTTTATGGTTCCGATGAGGTGATCAGGGTAAAGAATGATTACCTGGGGATCACATCCTCCTATTCATTGAATTTTGAGGGTATTGTAAGCTTTATCAATTCCCAGACTGCCGAAACCGCCCCGGCCGGCATTATGAAATGGGTCAGCAGCTTCATGAATAAAATGCGCTGCCCTGAATGCCAGGGTTCAAGGCTTAAAAAAGAATCCCTGCAATTCAGGATAGACGGGAAGAATATCGCTGATCTGGCCGGTATGGACATGCTCAGCCTCCAGGAATGGATGAGCGGTATCAACGCTCACCTGGATGAACGAAAGCGTGTGATAGCCTATGAGATCGTAAGAGAAATCCAGAGCCGTATCAGATTTCTGCTGGATGTCGGGATCGGTTACCTGACCCTGAACCGCCCTGCAAGGTCATTATCCGGCGGGGAGAGCCAGCGCATACGCCTGGCGACCCAGATTGGGTCGCAGCTGGTCGGTGTGCTTTATATCCTAGATGAACCAAGCATAGGGCTTCACCAGCATGACAACCTTAAACTGATCAGGGCACTGAAGAATCTGCGTGATGCAGGGAATTCGGTGATCGTGGTGGAACATGATAAAGAAACCATTCTTGCATCAGACTATGTTATCGATATCGGACCTGGCGCCGGGGTACACGGCGGCCTTATCGTTGCTCACGGAACCCCTGAGGAGATTATGAAAAACGGGCATCTGACCGGGCAATACCTTAGCGGAAAGAAGGAGATCAGGGTTCCGGATACGAGAAGGAAAGGCAACGGTAACACACTTGTACTTTATGGTGCAAAAGGCAATAACCTGAAAACAGTGGACCTTGAGATCCCACTGGGCAAATTCATCTGCATTACCGGTTTGTCGGGAAGCGGGAAATCAAGCCTGATCAATGAAACGCTGTATCCGATTCTCAGCAGGCATTTCTATAAGTCCGATAATAAACCTCTTGCATACGACAGGATCGAGGGTATTAAAAACATTGATAAAGTGATCGAGATCGACCAGTCTCCGATAGGCCGGACTCCCCGCTCCAATCCTGCAACGTATACAAAGGTATTTGATGAGATCCGAAAGCTGTTTGCGTCTCTGCCTGAGTCGAAGATCAGGGGCTACCAACCGGGAAGATTCTCTTTCAATGTCAGGGGAGGAAGGTGCGAAACCTGCAAAGGAGGCGGATTAAAGGTCATCGAAATGAATTTCCTTCCTGATGTCTACGTCCTTTGCGAAACCTGCCAGGGACACAGGTATAACAGGGAAACGCTTGAAGTACGATTTAAAGGAAAATCCATCAACGATGTCCTTAATATGACCATTGAACAGGCGGTGGAGTTTTTCGAGAACATACCGATGATACTGAATAAGATCAGTACGCTTTATGAGGTCGGCTTGGGGTATATCACCCTCGGGCAGCAATCAACTACACTCTCGGGCGGAGAAGCCCAGAGGGTTAAACTTGCCTCTGAACTAAGTAAGGCAGATACCGGTAACACCCTGTATATTCTGGATGAACCTACGACCGGGCTGCATTTTGAAGATGTGAAGGTACTTCTCTGTGTTCTCAATAAACTTGTCGCGAAAGGAAATACCGTCCTAGTAATTGAACATAATATGGAAGTGATCAAGGTGGCCGACCATATTATTGACCTCGGCCCCGAGGGCGGGGAACGGGGAGGAACGATAGTTTGCAAAGGAACCCCGGAGGAAATTGCGGGCTATGACTTTAGTTATACCGGGTTACATTTGAGGAAGGAATTGAATAAGTGAAAAGCGAAAGGCGAAATATTTCGCCTTTCGCTTTTCACTTTTCGCTTTTAATCATAGATTATGGAAAACAAAGACATTGAAAAATTAAGGGAATCTTTTCAGCCGAAGAGCTGGACGGAGACGATCTCGGTCGACACCTGGGAGATATTCAAAGTGATGTCAGAAATGGTTGAAGGCTTTGACAAATTAAGTAAGATTGGCCCCTGCGTTTCTATTTTCGGATCGGCCCGTACTCCCGAAAGCAATAAATATTACCGCCTTGCCGAGGAAATAGCTTACCTCCTCACGAAGAATGGTTTCGGGGTAATCACCGGAGGAGGGCCTGGTATTATGGAAGCAGCGAACAAAGGCGCACATTTCGCAGGAGGTAAATCGGTGGGACTGAACATATCCCTGCCGTTCGAACAAAAGCCAAATCCTTTTATCGACCGCACAAGGCTTCTTAACTTCGACTTCTTTTATGTCAGAAAAACGATGTTCATGAGATATTCGATGGGGTTTATCGCTCTCCCCGGAGGATTCGGAACCATGGATGAGCTTACGGAAGCTATTACACTGATACAGACGCACAAGCTTGTACGATTTCCGATTGTTCTTATATCCAGGGAGTACTGGCAGGGGTTCACAGACTGGATAACGAAAAAGGTTTTACCGGAAAGCATGATCTCGGATAATGACCTTGCCTTGTTCACCGTGGTCGATACTGCAGAGGAGGCGGTAAAATACATAACTGAATTCTACGAAACATACGCTTTGAAACCTAATTTTTAATTGCTTACCTTTGTCTCAGTAATAGTATAGCAAATGCCCGTAAAGAAGAAGAAAAACGCTGAGGAACTGCTTATGGATGCCATCTCAGAGGCATTGCTGGAGAAAAAGGCAAAAGATCCCGTTATTCTGAATTTTAAAGGAACAGGCCATTCGGTATGCGATGCATTTGTGATCGCCCACGGTAATTCGAGGACACAGGCAGAAGCTCTTGCCGATGAAGTTATTCACCGGGTCAAAAAACAAACCGGATTAAATCCCTGGCATAAGGAAGGCGTTGAGAATGCGGAATGGATTTTGATAGATTATATTGACATTGTGGTTCACATTTTTCAGGAAACACAGCGTAAGTTCTTCAATCTTGAGCAGTTATGGGCCGATGCAAAGGTCGTTAAAATTGAAGACTGAGACTCTTATATTAAAATTCACCGAAGGTAAACGACAGAATGGCAGAAAAAGATAACAAACCGAAAGATAATTTTAAGCCAAATTTCCTTGCTCCCAAAGGAAAAAAACCGAGGTTCAGTTTTTACTGGATTTATTTTATCCTGCTCATTGGATTTCTCGCTTTACAATTCTTTAACTATAATAACCCGGTTAAACCTGTTGAATACGGCAAGCTTGAAGAAATGCTGCTCAAACAGGATGTAGAGAAGATCGTTGTTGTTAATAAAGAAAAAGCGGAGATCTATATCAAGAAAGACAGGATACAGAACGACACCGCCTATAAGCAATTCAATAAAAAAAGCCTGAGCTCCGCCTTTAACGGTTCAAATCCTCAGTTTTATTATGAGATCAACAGCGTTGATATTTTAGACAGACTGCTTAAGGACTGCCGTGACACTATCGCTGCTCATATGAGGCGCGACAGCGTTCCTGCCGCGAAGATCGCGGAATTCAAGAAACAGTTTCCCTATCCTCCGGGGACAGAATCACGTAAAGATATTTTTGGTGATGTCCTGGGATACCTTCTGCCAATCCTCATCCTGGTGGGTGCATGGTTCCTTATCATGCGCTTTATGAGCAGGGGAGGCGGAGGTGGAGGAGGCGCCCAGATCTTTAACATAGGCAAGTCAAAAGCCACTTTGTTTGACAAAGACACGATGGTCAACATCAACTTCAACGATGTGGCCGGTCTTGAAGAAGCGAAGGTGGAGATCATGGAGATCGTCGACTTTCTGAAGAACCCCACGAAATACACCCAGCTTGGAGGCAAAATCCCCAAAGGTGCATTGCTTGTCGGCCCTCCGGGAACAGGAAAGACCTTACTGGCTAAAGCCGTCGCAGGTGAAGCCAAGGTACCTTTCTTTAGTCTCTCAGGTTCAGACTTCGTTGAAATGTTTGTAGGTGTCGGAGCTTCAAGGGTACGTGACCTTTTCAAACAAGCCAAGGAGAAGGCACCCTGTATCATATTTATCGATGAGATTGACGCAATCGGTCGTGCCCGCGGAAGGAATGCTATCACCGGCGGTAATGACGAGAGGGAAAACACCCTGAACCAGCTACTTACAGAGATGGATGGTTTTGCGACCAATACAGGAGTTATTATCCTTGCAGCCACAAACCGGGCTGATATTCTCGACCGTGCACTGATGCGTGCCGGCCGGTTCGACAGGCAGATCTATATTGAGCTTCCCGACCTCGAAGAAAGGAGAGCGATATTCAAGGTACATCTGAAACCCCTGAAACTGGACCAGAATCTCGATGTTGATTTTCTTGCCCGCCAGACCCCCGGTTTCTCGGGAGCAGATATTGCCAACGTATGCAATGAATCGGCACTTATTGCAGCGCGAAAGAATAAGAATTTTATTGAAAAACAGGACTTTTTAGATGCTATAGACCGTATAGTGGGCGGACTTGAGAAGAAGAACAAGATCATAAGCCAGCATGAGAAGAAAGTCATTGCATTCCATGAATCCGGACATGCTGCGGTAAGCTGGCTGCTTGAATATGCCCACCCCCTGGTTAAGGTGACCATTGTACCCCGCGGAAAAGCCCTTGGGGCAGCCTGGTACCTGCCTGAAGAACGGCAGATCACGACCTATGAACAGATGTTCCACGAACTTGCGGCGGCGCTTGGTGGAAGAGTTTCGGAAGACGTATTTTTCGGAAAGATCTCAACCGGTGCCCTGAACGACCTTGAGAAAGTCACGAAGCAGACTTATGCCATGGTTGTTTATTTCGGCCTTAATGAAGCAATAGGCAACATCAGTTTCTATGATTCCAGTGGACAGAATGAATTCGCATTCCAGAAGCCATACAGCGAGAAAACCGCGGAAGTCATTGACTTCGAGGTCAAAAAAATTATTGATGCTGCATACGCCACAGCAAAACAACTCATCGTCGATAATAAAGAAAAAGTTTCTGCTCTGGCTAATCTTTTACTCGAGAAAGAAGTCATTTTCAGGGAAGACCTCGAACATATCTTCGGAAAGCGGCCATTTGATAGGGAAGAAGAGAGATTCCTTCCGACAAAGAACCCGGCATCTGAAAACCCTTTATCCCTTGCCGGGAATACAGAAGTTCCTGTTACTGATGTTCAGCCTCCGCAACAGCCGGGTTCCGAAGCTCCCTCTGGCGCGGGAGATGAGCAGAAAACATAAGAATTAAAATCAATGGAAGAATCCACGTCACGTGAAAAGGTACTTAAAAAGGTAAGGCACGCCCTGATAGAAAAAACAGAGCCACCCTACCCTATCATAGACCAGGAATCACCTGTCTTCAAGGAGATTACAGAACCGCTCGACGTGAATTTTGCACAGGAACTGGTTAAAGTTTCAGGAAAATTTGTTTACTGTGAAAGCGAGGATGAATTTACCACTCTCCTGAAACAATTCATTCTTGAGAAAGACTGGCCGGTCCTGTTCTGCCTTGATCCTGTTGTTCAAAAGCTCCTTAAAGAAGCTGGCATACCTTACGGCTCGAAACAGGAAGAATTCCTTGAATCGAAGATCGGTATCACACGTTGTGAATATTTGATTGCAAGGCTGGGATCAGTAATGGTTTCATCGCATCAAAGTCCCGGAAGAAGGATCAATGTGTACCCAGAAGTCCACCTGGTGCTTGGATACACCTCGCAACTGGTACCCGACCTGAAACATGCACTGGCTGCGATCCGTAAAAAATACAACCACAATTATCCTTCAATGATCTCTTTGATAACCGGTCCAAGCAGGACAGCAGATATTGAAAAAACCCTGGTTCTTGGGGCACATGGCCCACGTGAACTTTATATTTTTCTAATAGACGACCAGAATGTTCATGCTTCCTGAGAATCAAGATTCTGACTATCAAGCAAATCATGGAAAGGGCTGTTGCTGATGAGTAATTTCCGGGCACGCACGATCACCGGACTCAGCATGGTATTTCTGCTATTGTTTTCATTATGGTATGATCACTGGCTTTTTTCAGGGATATTCCTGCTGGTTACCATTCTTGGCTTACGGGAATTTTACTCCCTGTTCTCAACCACCGACATTTATCCACAGAAAGCATATGGAACAATATGCGGAAGTATATTATACCTGCTTATATTTTTCTTTAACCAGACAGAACCGGCATTGTTTTGGCACAGCTGGTATTATTTCCCTGTCTTTGCAGCCATGTCAATGTTCTTTTTTTCCTTTATCATAGAGATCTACAGGAAGAAGTCCAGGCCTTTTGAAAATATTGCAATCACAAGCTCAGGGGTGTTGTATGTAGCTCTGCCCCTGGCCCTCCTGAACCTGCTGTATTCCCCGGATTCTGTTCGCTTTCTTGGCTTTCCGGCATATCTCCTTGGGTATTTTATCTTCACCTGGGTTTATGATACCGGGGCTTATCTTTATGGAAAAGAATTCGGAAAACATAAATTTTTCGAAAGGATCTCTCCTAAAAAAACATGGGAAGGGACTATCGCCGGAGCATTATTGGCGGTATTTTCTGCTGCCGGATTTGCATTTATTATCCCTGATATTTCGATGGCTGACTGGTTGGTCCTGGCATTACTGGTGGTCATTTTCGGAACTTTCGGGGATCTTATCGAATCACTTTTCAAGCGAAGCCTGCATATTAAAGACTCTGGAAATATTTTGCCGGGACATGGTGGAATATTGGATCGCTTTGATACTATCTTTATGTCAGCGCCTTTTGTATTTTTGTATTTTGTTTTCAGAAATTTTTAACCCAGGATGACAATACACCGCGAAGGATACAAAACCATCATTATCGTATTTCTTTTTGTTGTTGCATTACTCCTTGGACTGAACCATATTTTTCCGGAGCAGACGTGGTTCCATTATACTCTGTACGCCCTTGGACTATGGTTCTTTCTCATGATAGTTCGTTTTTTCCGCTCACCTTCCAGGGATACCAATACAGGTAAAAATCACATTCTTGCTCCGGCCGACGGAAAAGTCGTTGTCATTGAAAGAACTATTGAACCGGAATATTTTAAGGACGAAAGGATACAGGTTTCTATTTTCATGTCGGCAACAAATGTGCACGTGAACTGGTTTCCTGTTGATGGTGAAATAAAATATTATTTTTACCATCCCGGTAAGCATATGGTTGCCTTCAATCCAAAAGCATCCCTTGAAAATGAGAGGGCCACGACTGTCATCGAGACCGGGGTGAAGCAAAAGGTTCTCATACGCCAGATAGCCGGCGCTATGGCCCGCAGGATCAAATGTTACCCAAGGGTAGGCGAACCGGTGAACCAGGGAGAAGAGCTTGGTTTTATTAAATTCGGTTCAAGGGTGGATCTCCTGCTGCCTGTCGGGACAAGGCTTGATGTAAAACTCGGACAGCAGGTAACCGGTAAGCAGACCATTATCGGCCACTTCGATTAATTATCCGTTGAGCGCCCTTTCGAGGAAAGCATTGAGGGGTTGCATCAGCCCGAATACCTTAATCACAAGTTTCGAAAAATCCTTTTCAATCACATGCTTGTCGTCGAGCATATGTGCAACAGTGTAATGTCTGTATTTCAGCAGGTCGATATCCGGAAAATCCTTTGGGAAATCACGTGGGGGCAACTTCTGTTTATCCCATTCAGATAAACCGTTGAAGTATTTCTTCGCGTTCTTACTTTCAAGTATGGCCTTAAATTCCCCTGCATTATAATAAATTTCCTGCCTGATTTTTTTCAGCTGATCCGGTTCAGGCATATATACGCCTCCTGCCAGCATCGATTCTCCGGGTTGAATATGCAGGTAATAACCTGGTCCGGCACTTTTACGGCCTCCCTTTGAAATCCATGCTCCCATATTGGTTTTATAAGGCGACTTGTCCTTTGCAAACCTCACATCCCTGAAGATCCTGAACATGCAATCTTTCGCATTCACATATTTCACGGAAGGTTCAAAAACTGCTATCTGTGGTATCAGGATATCAACAAAAGCTTCCATTTCCGCTTTGGCAGTTTCATATATTTTTTTATTCTTCTGAAACCATTCGCGGTTATTATTTTCCTTTAATTGTTTAAGGAAATCAAGAATGACTGAGTTCATATTATATTTTTTTAGTTAATAAAACGGATCACTCCTTTACCAGTTTTGCAATTGTATTCCAGTTTCTCGTAGTTGCCGCCGAGCCGGTTATATCCTCTATAAAAGCATTCGGGAATCCGAATTTTCCATCTATTTCCCGGCTCAGGATAAAAGCCCTGTTCTTTTCAATCTTTAATACTTCAAGGTCCCCCTTTTCAGAGAATACAGGTAATTCGGTTTGTTTCCCGGGGTTCCCTGAAAACAGGCTGATATAGAATTTTTTCTTTTCATCCTTGTTTACTTTCCGAAAGGGGTCAGAATTGAAAATGTCAATAACATCATTAAAAGGAAGAAGAAATACTTCAATCTTGTAACCAAGTTCTTTCCTGAGGATGTTTTCCAATTCGGATTTCAGAGTGGCATGGTTATTTGTGTTTGCATTAAATAATACATTCCCGCTTTGAATAAGTGTCTTAATCCCTGTGTACCCCGCGCCAATGAAAATCCTGTTGAGTTCTTCCATTTTAATGACCTTCTTTCCTCCGACATTGACACCCCTGAGGAAAGCAACATACCTGTTCAAACCTGACACGTAGTACCTTACCATGGGCCTGTTGGGCGAAATGCGGCTGACTACCGTGAATCCTGCCTGCTCGAATGATTTGAAAAGACCTGTCCATACAAAAGGATCGGGAAGCCTGGCTGTAGACGGGATCAACGGGTAAGCTTCAAGAATCCCGATTTTTTTCTCCCCGGCATAATTGATGACCCCTTTCAGGATATCCATTGAAAGTCCTTTTTTTCGGTATTGTTTATCAATGAAAAAACAGGGAATTGACCAGACCTGCTGATCATCTATCCGTTTATGTATTCTCGAATTCTCTATCTTCGGAAATGCTTCGCGGGGAGCTAATGCACACCATGAAATCGCTTTAGACTTGTATATGCCCAGGATCCCGGCAGGTTGATTATTTTCCACCAGTTTCTTCATCCGGTTTTTATTGCCATTATTAATCTTGCCGGCTTCAAACTCGGCTTTTTTCAGACGGAATGACATGCACCAGCAATTCCCGCAGGCTCCCCTGTCACCGAAAAGATGAACAAACTTATCCCAGTTAGAAGTGGATAGAGGTTCAAAGGTTAATGACCCGGCTATTTCAGGTGTTTCCGTATTACTGCCAGCTTCATGCATCATCGAAATCCTCCTTCGGGATCGAGCCAGGTTCTGCAAGCCGGAACCTGGTTTTTGTTTTTTCCCAATCAACATCCCACATATTATTTATGCCAATCTTTTACCGAAATATAAGTGATTTAAGGTGACACCGTCTATCTCTGCAACTTCAGGAAGAAACGCCCATCGCTCAAAATTATTTTTTTCGAGTATTTTAATGCTGGGATCATTTTTATCGAGAACTATCGCAAAAATGATCCTGAAGCCCGATCCTGAAGCAAAAAGTAACATATGGTCAAGAAGTTTCTGTCCGATACCTTTCCTGTGGTGGTCTTCATGAATATATGCACTGATTTCACCGGTCCTGTTAAATGCTTCCCTCCCTTTGCGGTAAGGACTCAGGCTGATCCAACCAAGTATATGACCATCTTCTTCTGCGACCATTACAGGGTATCTTTCACTAAGGATATGTTCATCAAACCATTCTTTCATTTCAGCAGCTGACTGGCTTACAAAGTATCCCACGGAATGCCTTGTTTTGATTCCATGGTTCAGAATCTCAACAATGGCAGGCAGATCGTTTTCAGCGGCTTTTCTTACGACAATGTTCATCGATGGCTGATATCGGCTGTTCCGGATCAGGTTTTGAAAATTAGTCAAATTTACTGAATTGGTGCAAATTTTCGCAAAATCCAGGCTTGTACCATATTACTTTTTACAGGATGGCGGATTAAGGAAAAAAGATCGTGAGGAAGGGAGCCTGTGTATTTCTTTTGCCTGTCATATTGGCTTTTTCAGTCAATGTAAAGGCATCGGGTGAATTCAAGTCTTTAGGAGGCCGCTCTGCCGGGATGTCGGGGATCGCCGTAGCAGTTTATGATCAATGGTCTGCTGCCAACAACCAGGCCTCGAATGCATGGAACGAAGGAATATTCTGTGGAATATTTTTTGAAAACAGGTATATGGTCAGGGAGCTATCGTATGAGTCAATCGTGTTCTCAGCCTGTGTAAGACCCGGCGCGTTTTCATTTATCTGCAATCATTTCGGGACAAGCATTTACAGCGAACTGAAAACCGGTATCGCATATGCCAGAAAATTCGGAAAAAGATTCTCAGCTGGTGTTCAGTTAAATTATTACAGGTTTCAGATTTCTGATAACTATAGTTCAACAAATGTTTTTAACTGCGAGGCAGGTTTGCTGTTCAGACCAGTGAAGCAGGTACTGGTAGGATTTCATTGTGTCAATCCCGTGCCGGTGAAATTATCCACCGCATCCGGGGAGTCACTGCCGACCCTCATTCAGATCGGGTTGAGCTATTATTTTACGGAAGAGCTTTTTTTGTCGGCTGAGATTGAGAAATGTCCTGCTGGCAAAGCCTGTGCAAGATTGGGTGCAGAGTGCAGGTTTGCAAGAATTCTTTCGGCCAGGGCAGGTTTTGCTACCAGCCCTTTCCGGCTAAGCATAGGAGCAGGCATTGTGATCAGCCGTTTCTCTGTTGACTTTGCATCGGAATACAGCCAGGTGCTTGGCTTCAGTCCTGCAGTCTCAGTTCAGTACCAGTTCAGGAAATAAACCCTCCCCTTTCGCATAACATGAAAAGATATCCACATAAATTTCCTTTAAAATGGTACTGCCTGCTATGGTTATCATTGTTTTGTTCCAGTCAGGTTTATGCCCAGTCAGAGCTCACGCAGCTTACCGGGGACGGGTTGGATGATATGAATTGGAAGGATGAAAGCGAAAACTCTTACAGGATAATTGTGGAAGAGATGGATGAAATGAGGTCCAGGCCTCTTGATCTGAATTCGGCCTCAGAAGAAGATCTGTTAAGAATACCATGCCTGAATGCATCGCAACGCATGAAATTGTTTGAATATCTGAAGGATTACGGAGAGGTGTTTTCAATTTATGAGTTGCTTGCAATCAATGGTTTTGATTCCTGCCTGGTTCATAAGATTTCACCTTATGTAAACTTTATCCCGCTTTCTCATTCCCCATCCCTGACTTTCAAAAACCTGTTCAAATACGGTAAAAATGAAGTGCTGATCCAGGGAGGTTCATGCTTTCCGGGATCCAGGGGGTATACAGGTCAGGCCTCCGGGAAAGAAACCGGCAGTACAAACTACTACCCTGGCAGTCCTTATCAAATGAGCTTTCGTTACACATACTCGTTTGCTGATCTGCTTGCTATTGGTTTTTCAGGGGATAAAGATCCGGGGGAGCAATTTTTTGCAGGAGAACAGAAATATGGCATGGACTATTATTCGGGTTATATCAGTATTTCACCAGGAAAGCTGCTGAAACGCCTTATTATCGGGAACTATCGTGCCGGCTGGGGGCTTGGCTTAACGTTTAATACGGGCAGTTCGCTTGGGATCTACCCGGGATTTACTCAGGAATTCTATGCCGGGAACGGAATTCGTCCCACCCAGTCTGTTTCTGAAGGCAGTGTTTTACGCGGAGTAGCTGTATGTCTTGGGATCAAACGCCTGACTTTAAGCGGGATATGTTCCTACCTGAAAAGAGATGCAACGCCTGTTGAAAAAGATTCTCTGACAGGTAATGCTCAGGCATTCAGCTCTTTCATCGAAACAGGTTATCACCGGACAATATCTGAGATCAGCAAAAAAGATAATGTGTCGGAGCTTATCTTCGGAGGCAATCTCAATTTTAGGGGTAATTTTTTCAGCCTTGGTGTAACAGCTTATTCTGTTTCACTAAGCGCCAGGTTTCAGCCGCGTTCTGAGCTATACAACCGTTTTGCCTTCAGCGGCACAAATAATTTTGTCACTGGCGCCGACTTCAACCTGTTTTACAGGTTTGTAAGGATATCGGGAGAGGTGAGCCGAAGCGCAAATGGGAGTATTGCATGGATAGCAGGTCTTAACCTGAACCCGGACCCGAGGTTCAGCGCGGTAATTCTGTACCGCAACTATCCCCCTGATTTCCAGAACCTGTATTCAAACTGTTTCAGGCAAAACACCTTTACATCAAATGAAACAGCATGGTTTCTCAGCCTTTCGGCAAACCTGCCATGGCATGTGAACCTCGGTCTTTTTGCCGACTTCTGCAGCTTCCCTTGGGCAAAATATACGGTGGGCATGCCATCTGCAGAGAATGATATAGGTATTTTAATGAGCTCTCAGCTGAATAAAAGCCTGAATATTATATTACGGTATATTTATTTCAGTGCAGAAACAAATATTGTCAAAGAGGATGAAATAATTCATAAGACCGGAAAAGAATGGTCGGATGATATCCGGCTTCAGCTAAACTGGGCAGTTTCCCAGGCCATTACTCTCGAAAGCCGCATCGAAGTAAAACGAGCAAGGCCGGGTCAGCAGCAGGAAACGACAGGCTGGTTGTTATTCCAGGACATCAGCCTGAGGCCCCTGAAGTTCCCTCTGAAGGTTGTCCTCAGGTATTCAGTTTTCGACTGCCCTTATTATGCCTCAAGGATATGGGCTTATGAACCGGATGTGGCATACGGGTATTCGATGCCTGCATATTACGGGCAGGGAATCAGAACGGCTGCAATGGTTAGGTATGCCGCAGGCCGCCATTTTGTTTTCAGCCTAAAAGCCGGCCTTACAAGGTATAATGATAGAAATGTCATCAGCAGCGGCCCTGACCAGATCGATGCAAACTGGAAACTGGATCTTACCGCTCAGCTCCGGATCAGGATTTAAGAAAAACGGCCCTGTTTTTCTGCAGGGCCGCCGGTTTGTGTTCAGGCTGATTGCTCAGTCCTTATTTTTTTGCAGGAGGAGGTGCCTGGTTGTTCTTATGCATATGCTGGAATCCCTCCATACCATGGATGCCCATCGAACGCGAAATCTTCGAAACATTCGAAATGTCGATGACACCGGTGAGGCTGAGCACAAGAAGCTCTTTCTTGCCTTTCATCAGCATGACCATTTCGCTGATCTTGCCTTCAGCATCCTGTTTCGTCATGAATTTATAATTATCCCGGCCTTCGGTAACAGCCATCAGCTCTTTATAGGTAGAAGCAGGGAAAAGGCCTGCCCATTCGTTGTAAATGGAAACTGCTTTCGCGTAATCGGTGGTATCGATATTATATGTTATTACTTTCAGGCCTGTAAGCTTGTCCATAATCCCTTTTATTTCCCTGGAAGATGAGTCATTCGAACTGGCTGCCATAGCCAGAATATTGGTAAACATTTCCTTTGAGATACTCACTGTGGTAAACTTGTCCTGGTCTGCATATTTCGCAAAAACTTTATCCAGCGGACTTTGTGCATGCATCAATAAAGGCATAAGGAATGCAGCAAACAGCAATGTGATGATTCTTGTTTTCATGGTTCTATTTGTTTGTGGAAGGATCTTGCATCCGTTCCGGGTTAATAAATTGATTTTGATAATTATAAAATTTATTGATCTTTTGAATTTGTCCCATTGCATTATTCAGTGTATTCAGGCGCTGTACTGCATCAAAGCCGGTGTTCAGACCGACAGAGACCAGCAGCAAGGCCTGTTTTGTTTGTGTATACGCCACCTCGGTTGAAGGATTTACCAGCCCGGCATGATTCCTTTTGGAAAGCTCATTTTTAAAGGTAAACACAAGGCCGAAAAGTATTAGCAGGCCTGCAGCTATTCCGCTCAGGTAATACATCCTTTTCTGTACCGGCTGCATCCCTGATCCGGATACCTCCTTTTCGAACTGACCAATCCTGCGCAACAGGACTTTTTCCTGTTCCTCATTATTAAGCGTTCGGGATACCTCATCAGCGAAATACCTGAAAATCGGCTGATGCTGCCTGAGATACTCAGGCACATCATCACCTGAGAAAAACTCTTTCAGAAGCGTTTCCTCTGCAAGAGTTGTTTCACCCTCGTAGTACCTTTCGATGAGTTGTTCAATTTCTTTGATATTCATGGTTCCTGCTATTTACGAGTATCTCGCGGATACGCTGGCGTGCTCTTGAAAGTGCAACGCGTATTGCATTTTCCTGCATTCCCAGTATCTCTGAGATCTCCCCAAATTCATATCCTTCAATATCCCGAAGGTGGACGATCAACCTCGATTGTTCAGGCAAGCTATTCATCGCCTCTTTGACTCCTGTTATGAGGTCGGAATGATCAGACCGGGGTTCTTCCGCAATCCTTTCTATGAACTGACGTTGGTCGTTAAAGCTTTCCACAGGGAACTTCCGGGTTTTCAGTTTATCGAGACAAAGGTTTTTCGTTGTGACCATTGCCAGCGCTTCGAGGCTCCTGTATTCATCGAGCTTCTCACGTATTTTCCACATCCTGATGAACACTTCCTGCACAAGGTCCTCGGCTTCCTCTGTTTGATCAAGCATACGCTTTGCAAACCTGAATATCTTGTCCTTTAAAGGATAGACTTTTGTATTGAAGTCCTGTAGGTTCATCTGAAGTCAAGACGAAAGTTGGTTAAAATTATTACATTAATTTGAAACAAATCCGGCAATACGCATTACAGGCTATTGTCCGCATGAAAAATTCTTTACTTTTGTATTAAAGGAAGTGAACCGATTTAGTATTTACAAAACAATCTAAGATTATGTTCAAAGGACATCCAAAAGGGCTTTTCGTGGCCTTTTTTGCCAACATGGGCGAGCGATTCGGCTATTATACCATGCTTGCAATCTTTTTATTATATCTCCAGTCGAAATTCGGATGGACCACTTCTGAAGCAGGGCGGGTTTACGGGTTTTTCCTCTTCGGCGTTTATTTTCTGCCCTTGCTCGGAGGGTATATTTCCGATAATATTTTAGGATACGGAAAAACCATTATCGTTGGTATCATAGTCATGTTCCTGGGATACGGGCTGCTGGCAGTCCCGGGTAACGGAGTGTTTTTCATGTATTTTGCCCTTGCCGTCATTGCATTGGGCACAGGCTTGTTCAAAGGCAACCTGCAGGCACTGGTAGGGAACATGTATGATGAAGCCAAATACAGCCACCTCAGGGATTCTGCCTTCAACCTCTTCTACATGGGGATCAACATAGGTGCGTTTTTCGCCCCCAGCGCCGCCGGCGGGATGCGTAACTGGATCCTTGCACGTTCGGGTTTCACCTATGATTCGGCTATTCCCAGCCTGGCCCACAAATACCTGGACCACACCCTTCAGAATACCGCACAACTTGAGCAGTTCATGCATACACAGGCAGGAGGGAAGATCACCGACCTCGGGGTATTCTGCCACCAGTATATCGACAGCATAGGACAGGCTTACAATGCAGGTTTCGGTGTTGCAGCCTTAAGCATGATCGCCTCCCTGCTCATCTTTATCGGCTTCAGGAAATATTACAAAACCGCCGATGTTACCCACAAGCAGCAGAAAGCGGCAAAGGATCCAAACCTGGTGGTGCTTACCAAAAGCCAGATCAAGGACCGGTTTGTCGCTCTCGGCCTGGTATTCTTTGTGGTTATGTTCTTCTGGATGGCCTTCCAGCAAAACGGATTTACACTTACCATCTTTGCAAGGGATTATACGGTTTCGTCAATATCAAAAGGTTCTGCTATAATCTTTAACCTGTCAACCTTACTCCCATTATTGATCGCCATTATGGGATTCGTACTTCTTTTAGGCAAGGCGAATTCAAAGAAGACAAAGATCATCGGCGGGGTTGTTGCCCTCGGATCTCTAATCCTGGCTTATTTCACCATAAACATGCTGCAGCCCGAAGGCAACAAGATATCGCCGGAGATCTTCCAGCAGTTCAATCCCATTTTCATCGTTTTCCTCACTCCTATCGTGATCGGGTACTTTTCATATCTCAACAAGAGAGGTAAGGAACCATCCTCACCGAAGAAGATCGGGTTCGGTATGCTGATCACCGCAGTCGGATTCATTATCATGATCATTGCTTCGCAGGGATTGATGAGCCCTGCGGATCTTGCTGTCAAAGGGGGCGTTTCAGACACCCTGCGTTCTCCTTACTGGCTCATCAGCATGTACTTCACCCTCACTGTTGCAGAACTTTTCCTCAGCCCCATCGGCATATCCTTTGTTTCGAAGGTCGCCCCTCCCCAACACAAAGGACTGGCGCAGGGAGGCTGGTTCGGAGCTACGGCCATCGGCAATATTATGGCCGGTTTCATAGGTCCTTTCTGGGATAAATGGCAGATCTGGCAGTTCTTTTTATTGCTTGTTTGCCTTACCTTGTTATCAGCCATTTTTATCTTCTCAATACTTAAAAAGCTGGAACGCGCAACAACCAGCTAACACACCTTGGATCCGGAAATATATAATTGGGGGCCTCACAGGTACAACTCCTACACCTGGAAAATGAAAGCCCTTTTCGGGGAACGCCTGCAAAAGCTTGCCATTGATGCAGGCTTCAGCTGTCCTAACCGGGACGGCAGCAGGGGAATCGGGGGATGCACTTACTGCGTTAATGAAGCTTTCAACCCATCATACTGCGAAAGCACATCTTCAATCACCGAACAGATCAGGCTGGGTATCGAGTTTCATTCGGTAAGGTACAGGCGGGCAAACAAATTCCTGGCTTATTTCCAGCCCTATTCCAATACCTATGCTCCTCTTGAAGTGCTGAAGGAAAGATACAGTGAAGCGCTCTCCTACCCTGGCGTCGTGGGGCTTGTATTAGGAACAAGGCCTGATTGCCTTGAAGATGAGACATTGGATTATCTTTCGGCCCTTGCCAGGGATTATTTCGTGCAGGTGGAATTCGGGCTGGAATCCATTTATGAACGCAGCCTTGAACGGATCAACCGTTGCCATACTGTGGAAGAAGGCGTGGATGCAATAAAAAAGACCCATGCGATGGGGATCAGCACAGGGGCCCATTTCATTTTCGGCCTTCCCGGCGAAACTTCTGAAATGATGCATAAATATGCTGATTTCATTTCAGCCCTGCCCCTCGACAGTGTAAAGTTTCACCAGTTGCAGTTCATCAAGGGAACTGTGATGGAGAAGGAATTCATTGAAAAGCCTGGTGATTTTCACCAGTTCACACTGGAATCATATATTGATTTCATTATCAGTTTTCTGGAAGAGCTTAGCCCGCTGATCTCGATCGAGCGCTTTGCAGGAGAAGTCCCGCCACGTTATATTAAAGACCATAACTGGGGATTGCTGCGATATGACGAAGTGCTGAGAAGGATTGAAAAGGAGCTGGAGAAACGCGGAACGTGGCAGGGGAAGAAAGTAGCGAAGTAGTGAAAGGCGAAAAGCGTTTGGCGAAGTCATATTGCGAAGCAATCACGAATACCCAAAAAAAATAGAAGATGACATGCGTAAATGAGCACGCAAATGAAATAAGTAATTGGTGCGAATATATGAGCGAAATGATTTTTAATTGAACATCCCCTCCAGGTAAGATTTGGTCTTCTCTTCCCGGGGGTTTTCGAAGAATTCTTTCGCGGGGCCCTGTTCGACGACTTCGCCCATGTACATGAAGATGACGTTGTCGGCGATGCGGCGGGCCTGGCGGAGGACGTGGGTAACCACGACTATTGTGAAGTGGGGTTTGATCTCCTGGAATTTCTCATCAATAAAGCGGCTTGAGATCGGGTCAAGGGCTGAGGTGGGTTCATCGGCAAGAATAATGTCGGGGTTCACAGCCAATCCGCGGGCAAGGCAAAGTCTTTGCTGCTGCCCTATTGAAAGTCTTGAAGCAGGTTCCCTCAGTCTTTGCCTCACTTCTTCATAAAGGTTGGCTTGTTTCAGGTAATCCATGACCAGGAGGTGAAGCTTACGCCTTCCCCTCACCCCCCTCAGTTTGAGAGCATAAGCAATGTTATTGTAAATGGTCATTGGCAGGGGGTATGGCCTCTGTGAAAGAAGCCCCATGCTCTGCCTGAGTTTGCTGATATCTGCGCCGGGAGCAAAAATATTCTTGTCGTTGATCAGGATCTCACCACTGACTTTAAGCTCAGGATACAGGTCGGTGAGGCGGTTCATGCATTTGAGGAGGGTGGTCTTGCCGCAGCCGGAGGGACCAAGGATCACCGTGATCTCGTTTTTCGGGATCTCGACATTGATATCATTCAGGATTTGCGTCTTCCCGGCAAAAACATTAAGATCTTTTATTCTGATGGCAGTCTCCATAGTGCGAAGATCAAAAATTTATTTTGGTTTTATGATAACGTTTCCCAAGTCCGCGAGAAAACAAGCTGACTATGAGAATGATAACAGTAAGCACCAGAGCTGATGCATAAGCCCTGGCCTGAACTTCAGGGACGGGGGATGCAAGCTGGAAAAATATCGAAAGCGGAAGCGTAGCCACCGGTTCCATCAGGGAGTTGGGCAGGTTATCGGTATATCCCGCGGTGAACAGCACCGAGGCAGCATCACCAATGGCCCTTCCGAAGGATAACAGAACCGCCGTGATAATGCCAGAGACCGATTGCCTTGTAAAAATTTTAAAAGCAAGTTCCGATTTGTTACTACCCAGTGAATAGGTGGCTTCGGAAAGCCCCATGGGAACAGTCCTCAGGATCTCGTCCATCGAACGTATCATGATAGGAAGTATGAACAGGGTCACGGTAATGATACCAGCAAGAAGGGAAGTCTGCAAGCCTACCAGGACCATCAGCGTAAAGCCGAAAGCCCCGTATACAATAGAGGGTACTCCCCAGATCAGGTCAAGGATGAAACGGATGAGGTTGACCAGTCTTTTGCGCCTTACCAGGAAAACATTCATGTAAAGGGCAACCGGCAAGCCGATCAGGAAGGCCAATATCGTAGCACCGAAAGCAAGAACAAGGGAACCCACGATAGCATTGAGGATGCCCCCTCCCTTACCGTAATAATACCCCCCGCTGGGCACCGAAGTCAGCATCTCCCACGACATGGCTTTCATCCCTTTCTCAAAGACACTGTAAATGATTATTCCAAGTATGATAAGGATGAAGGCTGTGGTCAGGTTCATCAGTACCCGGAAAAATGTTTCTTCAGCTTTCAGTGTCCGTTTCATCTCAGTACTTATTATACCTGGCAATAAAGAAATGCATGAGGAGGTTAAAGAACAGAGAGACCGCAAGAAGGATCAGCGCTGCAAACATCAGGGCTGAATCATACTGTGGTATCGAAAGCACCTCTCCGTAGTTATTGGCGATGAGTGCAGGAAGTGTGTATCCGGGATCAAACACCGAATGAGGAACTTTAATAACATTTCCCACGACCATCAGAACGGCCATCGTTTCGCCGAAAGCCCTGGCAAGGCCGAAACCCACGGAGGCAATGATGCCAGGCAGGGCTTTGCGCAACAGCACATGCTTGACCATTTGCCATTTGGTCGTGCCAAGCGAAAGTGTTGCTTCCTTGAGTTCCGTAGGTATGGCCCTGAATATCTCGATCATGATATTCAGGATAAAAGGGATGATCATGATACTGAGGACGAATGCGCCCGCAAGTATGCTATAGCCCATGGTCTGGACACCGAACCAGGGACCAAGGTAACGTGAAATGAAAGGAACGATGACCAGTATACCCCAAACCCCGTAAACCACCGAAGGGATGCCGGCAAGGATATCGATAACGGGGTGCATTATCCTCAGGAAGCGTTTTTTCGCGTACTGGGTAACATTGATGGCGGTTAACAGGCAGATAGGCGTCGAGATAAAGATGGCAAGGAGGGTGACCCAGACTGAACCTACGATGAATGGGTAAAACCCGAACTCTCCGCGTGAAGGATGCCATGAATGCGAAAAGACCAGGTCCTTGAGAGTGTGAGTCTTAAGAAGGAGGAAGGATTTAAAATAAAGCCCCCCGAACAGCATGAATGGCAGGAAGGCAATGATGAGCAGGCTGAAAAGCATCCAGCTGTAATTCACCACATGCCTTTGATGCCTGTTCAGTAGGTACATATCACAGTAATTTGTTCAGCTCTCCCTTGATGATCTCATCCTTCAGGCGGACATATCCTGCTTCGTTCACATATTTCTGACCGTCGGAAAGGATAAAATTAAGAAAAGTCAGCACAAGTTTGTTCAAAGGTTTGCCTCCCGACACAAAATAAAGCTGGCGGGCAGGTGGTGAAGGATACTTCCCGTCGTTAATAGCGGTCATGACCTCATCCATCGAATGGTAAAAATCCTCTTCCTTATCGATCTTCCCGTTACCGTTGATGTCGATTGGAACAATTGCAAGACCCCGATAAGGTTTGCGGCTCTGCACATCAAATACAAAATTCAGGTTGTTGTACCCTATGCCGTAAAGAGTCTTCCTCACTGCATCGGCAACACCCGGGTCGCCGTTCACACCGATACCCTGCAGGTCCTCCTGCTTTTTATTCATCATGAATTTTGCCCACATATCGGCAGCCCCGCAGGCATCTGAGCGGGTAAATACATCCATCGTATTTGCATCATTAATGCCGATGAGCTGGCCCCAGGTTTTAATTTTCCCAGAAATAAATATCCCGTAAAACTTATCCTTTGTCACCCCTGCTGCCTGGATCGTCTTCACCAGCGGGTTAGATGCATTCATCACGGGTAAAACAGCGTCCTTCGCACATGCCAGCCACCAGGCGCCTTTTGCCTTTTCCTCGGGGCTTACTTCCTTTGAATACATTCCAAGGTCGACCATCTTTGACAAAGCATCGGCCATGCCTTTACCGGCTCCACCAGCAGAGATGTTGATCGTAACACCGGGATGTATCTTACGGAATTCCTCAGCCCATCGTATGGTCAGAGGATACAGGGCAAATGCCCCTGAAATGGTAAGCTTTCCTTTGAGAGTATCTTTCGAGGCAGAAGGTTTATCGTTATGATTGCATGAGACGAATATGCCAGGCAAACAGGCAAGCATTAAAATTACAAGTAGTTGAGAAGAGCTTTTCAGATTCATGCTTAGTGGAAATTTTCGCGAAATTATTTCAAAAGAATTCAAGCCCGAAGGAGAATCCTGAAAAGGTGAAATATTTCACTATAAAAGATGATTTATAATAGCTTCTTCGCGAATGCCCTCGGCTTCAGCTTTATAATTCCTGACGATCCTGTGCCTGAGAACAGGAATGGCTACCGCTTTGACATCCTCGATATCAGGAGAGTATTTACCATGGAGAACTGAATGGCATTTAGCACCGATGACAAGGTACTGAGAAGCTCTCGGGCCTGCGCCCCAGGTGAGGTATTCCTTTGCCCAGGTATGAGCATTCTGAGTTCCCGGCCTGGTTTTCGAGGCAAGGCTGACTGCGTAATTATAAACATTCTCAGGAACCGGTACCTTGCGGACCAGGTTTTGAAAATAAAGAATTTCAGCTGCCGTAAGGACAACCTCCGGCTTTGCTACCTGATCAGAGGTAGTCATCTTCATGATACTGATCTCTTCTTCACGGGAGGGATAATCGAGCCAGATATTGAACATGAACCTGTCAAGCTGGGCTTCGGGCAGAGGATATGTACCCTCCTGTTCTATCGGGTTCTGGGTGGCAAGCACAAAAAAAGGTTCATCCAGGTGGTATGTTTGTCCGGCTACAGTGACTGCCTTTTCCTGCATGGCTTCAAGGAGAGCGCTTTGGGTCTTCGGCGGGGTACGGTTAATTTCATCCGCCAGAATAATATTGGCAAAAACAGGTCCTTTAATGAACCTGAAATGTCTTGATTCATCCAGAATCTCTGTGCCGATGATATCTGAAGGCATGAGGTCGGGGGTGAACTGAATACGGTTAAACTTCAGGCCAAGAACGTTTGAGATGGTATGAACCATCAGGGTTTTCGCAAGTCCGGGCACGCCAACCAGCAAACAATGCCCCCTGCTGAATACGGAAATCAGCAAACCGTCGATCACTTCTTTCTGTCCTTCAATGACTTTGGCTATTTCCTGTTTCAGCCGGATATATTTTTCAACCAGGGCATCAACAGCTTCAACGTCAGATTTAAAGTGAAGGGGTTGCGTGTTTAGCGTATCCATTTTCTTGTAAATTCGCAATTTTTATACTGATCCGAGATATTGATATAGGTGCCTGTCATTTTCAGGCTCACCCAATCGCTAATAACCTTATCCTTCTTCTTATCAAGCGCTATTTGCTGAATGCGTGCATAATCATTTTCAAGGTTTGCGCGATGTGGGTTAGTCCTGTCCTTCAGGTAATAGATCCTGTATTCCTGCTTACCTCGTTCGGTTTTCATCAGCACCGGCGTGCTTATCTCCCCGACCTTCAGTTTATCGACAATAAAAAATACCTTAGGGTCAAGCTGTGAAAGCTGACTTGCTTCAAACCGGGTGGTACCGTTGGCATTATTAACCAGCAATCCACCGTTATTTTTTGAAGGATCATCTGAGTATCTTATAACTGCTTCGTCGAATTTCATTTTTTTTGTACTAAGCAGATGCACAACACTGTCGAGGGAAACCTTAGCTTTATTCAGATTCGCTAAAGAAACCTGGGGCTGCAGAAGGATATGCCTTACATTTATATATTCCCCCCTCCTCTCGATCAGCTGAATAATATGGAACCCATCTTCGGTTTCAACGATATCAGAAACTTCACCCGGGGTTTTTAGTTTAAAGGAAGCAGCTTCGAATTCCGGCCTCATGTCACCCCGCTTGAACATGCCAAGTTCTCCTCCCTGCTTTGCCGATCCGGGGTCTTCGGAGTATAGAACAGCAAGTGTTGAAAACTCATCCCCTTTCGCAATCCTCTCCTTGAACCCCTTAAGTTTATTGATCACAATCTGTTTTTCTTCCTGGCCAATGACAGGTTGTTTAAGAATCAAACCTATCTCAAATTCAGCATTGATCAAAGGAATGCTGTCTTTATCAATTTTTTTATAAAAACTTTTAACCTCAGAAGGTGTGATCGTAATGTCTTTCGTTATTTTCGCCTCTTCCTGTTCGGTCAGCATCTGCTCACGAATAATTTCTTTCAGTTCATTTTTAATTTCGAGCAATGTTTTCCCATAATACTCTTCCAGTTTTTCAGGCGAACCGGCTTGTGAAATGAAATACCTCATTCTCCTGTCCATTTCAGCTTCCACCTGGGCATCAGTAACTTTGATACTGTCGACCTGAGCCTGGTGCAAAAGCAATTTCATATAAAGAAGTTTGTCGAGTATCTGGCACCTCACTCTTGACGGACTGCCCTTAATGACGCCCTGGCTGCGTAACTGTATATACTGGCCCTCAATATCGGATTTCAGGACCATATTCCCGCCAACCACAGCAACAACCCCGTCGATAATCGTATCCTGAGGTTGCTGCGAATATCCTTTTATTAAAGGTGAAAGGCTGATCAGCATGATCACAAAAAGGCTTCGGTATAGCTGCATGGGAGTGATTCCTTAGTGATTAAAAATTTCAAAATCATTTTGTTTCTGGGCAAGCTGATAGATATAATCATGCATCTTGCCCAGGAGTTCCATTTTCCTCTTGTTCAGAATGATGTCATGAATCTTTTGTGTTTCCAGTTCAAGAGGCGAATTGCTGTCCCGGAGTTTGTAATCGGTAAACCTGATCAGGTAAGTAAAAGCATTATCGCTCACTTCCACCTGGTGGTTCTTTTTGAGAAATTCTTCAGGGTCAGCAGGTCTTAATGGAATAACGTTCATAAGGTCGGTTAAGTAGATCCATTTCTGGTCATCAATAAAATATCCGAACGACTGCTGTTCACAGAGATCGGCAAGTTTATTCCTGTTATCCGGTTTATCAGACAGCAGCAACATACGTGCCTGCGGGATGAATTTAGATTTCAAAGGAAGTTTTGCGTATTGCACCCTGATAATATCATCTCTCACAAGAAAAGCATTCTGGTTGGTATTGTAATAATTACTGATCTCCTCATCCGTTACCACGGTATCCAGTTTCTGACGTATCAGTTGGTTCTCATAGGCAAAAATGATCAGGGAGTTCTTGTAGTTTTCAAGCTGTTTCGAAAAATCGAGTTGTGAACTCTCCAGGTTCTTTTCTGCCTGGTGCAGGATCAGGCGTTGCCGTACCCAGTTATCTACAAATGATTTTACCATCATGATACTGTCATTCGCAGGGATACCCTTAGGCACTAAACCTTTCAGGTCAGACTCAAAAAGGTATTCATCATAAACCTTTGCAAGTGTCCGCTCGGTTTTCTTTTTAAAGAAACCTGAACAGGAAGTGAGTAAGATAAGAGCAAACAATAAAGGGCGCCAGCGCATGGTCCGATAATGGGTTATTTAATTTTTGCAAGAACTTCACGGTTCACGACCACAGGGTATTTTGCCCTTAATTCGCGGATCCAATCCTTTTCCAGGTAATTCTGATAATCGGCAGTGATGAGTCCGCGTGCTTCGTTCATTGTTTTGGGTTCAGGTTTGAGGACACGTTTGATGTTGACAAAAACGATACCGTCTTTTACTTTGATATCCTTTGAAATTCCAGGCGTCCATGCAACCGAATCGATATAAGGGTTATCTTTCTTCTGGAATTTGCCTGCTTCGGCAGAGAGGACCCTGACACTATCAGAATTAATTTCTTTCAGAATATCATCATCTTTGAGTCCACTCTTAATGAAGTTCTTAACTTTTTGGGACAGGGATGGATTTTTAAGCGTAAAAATACTGGCTTCAACCCGTTGGCCCCACATGTAGTTAAGCTTATTTTTCGTATAGAACTCCTGAAGTCCAATGGTATCTTTCACAGCTTTTGACCATACTTTCTGATCGGTCAGGTCGAAGAGCAGGATTCCATCACGGTACTCTCTCATAAGGGCTTTGAAATCGGGATATTTTTCTTCAAGGAAACCATCTTCATATTTCAGAAGGCTTTCACTGAGAAATTCATCATACATAGTATTCACGTATGTGCGGATATCTTTTTTGTCGCTTCTTTTCTGTTTCATAAAAAGGTACCCGGCAAATTCCCTCTGTGTATAGGTTGATTTCCCAATCATGAACATTGTCTCGTGTTTATCCAGGGCTTTCGAAGGATTCCATTTACCATTAAAGATGCTGTCGGTTACCAGCGTATAAAAGTCATCTTTTTCCTGGGGATTTTCGGTAAAGCCATATTCTTTTTTAATACGTGCAAGGACTACATCGGTGATTTGCTGGGCGCGGCTGTCTCTCATGATCCTTTGCTTCAGGTCTGCTTTTTCTTCATCGAAAGTGCCGACAGGTTTACGTTCAACCAGTTTAACGATATGCCAGCCATAGCCAGCTGTAAGGACCGGTACTGAATAATCGCCAACATTCTGGATTGTTGAAATAGCGGCGATAAATTCGGGCATCAGGCGGTTGACTCCGCGTTTTGGCAGGACTCCTCCTTTTGAGGAGGATCCTTTATCTTCGGAGAACATTTTGACCAGGTCTTCAAATTTCGCACCGGCTTTCAGTTGAGCATATAATGAATCGATCTTTGATTTTACCCTGGCTGAATCAGCAGCAGTGGCGCCTTTTGGAATGCCAAGAAAGAGATGGGCAACAACAAATTCACCCAGGGAGGTAATCCTGTCGGTGACTTTGATAATATGGAAACCGTAATCGGTACGGATAGGTTTTGAGATCTGGCCTGTTTCAGTGTTGTATGCAGCTGATTCAAAAGGATAAACCATATCGAATACAGTAAAGTAACCCAGATCTCCCCTGTTTCCTTTTGTGAAAGGATGCTGAGCGGTAGCTTCCCTGTCTTTAGCGGAAGGATCCTCTGAATATTCCATGACGACATTGTCGAAGCGTTCGCCTTTAAGTATTTTTTCCCTGGCTTCCAATGCCTTGTTATAAGCGTTGAGAGTATCCTGGGGTGTGGCATCAGGTTTTACCCTGAAATAAATATGGCTTGCCCTGAGATCAAGTTTTTTACGGTCGTAGGCCTCCTGGATCAGGTGGTTTAGTGTAGCCTCATCAGTAAAATAAGGTTTGGCAAGTTGTTCACGGTATCCGTCGAGTTCTTTTATAAAAGATGAGGCAGTATCCAGGCCAAGCTTTTCTGCCTGCAGGACTTTAAGTTTGAAATTAATAAAGAGTTCAAGGTATTCGTCCATCGATTTTTTATCAATAGCTTCGCCTTTAACATTATTTTTCTGGTAGATGGCCATGAATTCGCCTACCGTTACGGGGTTCCCTGCAATGGTCATCAGGGTGGCATTGTTATTGACCTGGGCAGATGCAGTAAAAAACAAAACAAGAAAAAGCATTAATCCTGATAATTTCAAGCTCATAGTGTTCATAATTAATTTGTTCTTTTATATAACGTAAAAATTAGGAAAACATTATCAACGGCTGTAATTTGGAGCTTCACTGATGATAGTAACGTCATGGGGGTGGCTTTCGGTAACACCGGCTGTTGTGATTTTAATAAATCTTGCTTTCTGCAGAGCCGCCATATTGGTTGAGCCGGTGTATCCCATGCCTGAGCGGAGGCCACCGACCATCTGGTAAATCACTTCAGAGAGGGAACCTTTATAGGGCACGCGGCCGACAATACCTTCTGGAACGAGTTTCTTGATATCATCTTCCATATCCTGGAAATAGCGGTCCCTGGAACCCAGCTGCATGGCTTCTATCGAGCCCATGCCACGGTATGTTTTAAATTTGCGGCCTTCGAAGATGATAGTTTCGCCGGGGGATTCATCGACTCCTGCAAAGAGAGAGCCGGCCATGATGGAGTGGGCTCCTGCTGCCAGGGCCTTGACGATGTCGCCGGTATAACGGATCCCGCCATCGGCAATCACAGGTATTCCGGTTCCTTTGAGGGCTTTTGCGACATCATAAACAGCTGAAAGCTGGGGTATCCCGATACCCGCAATAATCCGTGTCGTGCAGATGGAGCCTGGTCCTATGCCGACTTTCACTGCATCTGCTCCTGCTTTTGCCAGGTCTTTTGCGGCTTCGGCTGTACCTATATTTCCCACGACCATATCGATATTGGGGTAAGCGGCTTTGAAGTTTTTTGCAATGTCGATCACGTTTTTTGTATGGCCATGGGCGGTGTCGATCACAATTGCATCGACGCCTTCCTTAACGAGGGCGGCTGCGCGTTCAAGGGTGTCGGCAGCGATGCCAATGGCGGCAGCTACGCGCAGCCGCCCGAGGCTGTCCTTGCAGGCGTTCGGCCTGGCTTTAATCTTGATGATATCTTTATAAGTGATGAGGCCTACCAGCCTGTTGTTCTTATCAATTACAGGGAGTTTTTCAATTTTATATTCCTGAAGGATCTGCTCTGCTTTTTCAAAATCCATGAACTCAGTGATGGTTATCACTTTGCGTGTCATTACCTCGGCAACCGGTCGCGACATCTCCCGTTCAAAACGAAGGTCGCGGTTGGTTACAATACCTACTAATTCCTCTCGCTCATTGACAACCGGTATACCCCCTATCGAATGTTCTTTCATCATAGCCAGTGCATCGCCGACCAGGGCTGATTCATGCAGAGTAACGGGGTCGAGTATCATCCCGTTCTCAGCCCTTTTCACTTTCCTTACCTGCAGTGCCTGTGCCCCGATCGACATATTTTTATGAAGAACCCCGATGCCACCTTCCTGGGCCATTGCAATGGCCATATGTGACTCGGTCACTGTATCCATTGCAGCTGAAACAATTGGAATATTCAAACGGATATTTCTGGACAACAGAGTTGAGATGTCGACATCGCGTGGAAGCACCTCTGAATAAGCAGGGATAAGGAGCACATCATCGTATGTTAAACCTTCTCCCAGGAATTTATTTGAATCTGTGAACATAGGCCTCAAAATAAAAGTGCAAAGATACGAAAATGAGAGAAATTGACCGTATAACAAAAGCAGATCATTTTTCTCCCCGAAAATCGTATTTTTGATCACTTAAAAAGGCTGTTTATATTATGAAGCATATCAGATCGTTCCTGTCATTTCTATTGATCCTGGCCTTATTCCGGGTTTACGGCCAGGTTGGACCGGAGTACAAACATATTACTCTGCCCAACGGCTGGGGTATAAGCTGGGTGGGAGAAAACATTCAGCTCGGCGATCTCCCATTGAACATTGCAGTCTCAGCATCAGGCCGTTTACTGGCAGTCACAAACAACGGGCAAAGCGACCAGTCGGTCTACCTCATTGATGCTTTACAGCGAAAAGTTCTAGACACAATCATAGTGAAGGCTGCCTGGCTGGGACTTGCGTTCTCAAAAGACGAGCATACCCTTTACGCCTCAGGAGGGAATCAGAACATCATCCTAAAGTATTCCCTTACAAACAACAAACTGGCCATTACCGACAGCCTGGTCCTTGGAAAGCCCTGGCCCGAAAAGATCTCCCCGACCGGTATTGCCCTTGACGGGAAGAATAAACGCTTGTATACCGTCACGAAAGAAAACAATTCCCTTTATGTCCTCGACCTGAAGAAAAAACAGGCCCCCCTCCGGTTCAGTCTCGAAGGTGAAGGTTATACCTGTCTGTTATCCGGCGACAGCCGACAACTGTATATAAGCTGCTGGGGTTGCGGAAAAGTCCAGGTTTTCAACACAGAGACCCTGAAATTTACCGCTTCCATCAAAGTGGGCAGTAACCCGAATGATCTTTGCCTGAGCACAAATGGGAAATACCTGTATGTGGCGAATGCCAACGATAATTCAGTATCATGCATTGATTTGCCCGGCAGTAAAGTCATTGAAACCCTGAATTCCGCATTGTTCCCTGATTCCCCTGCCGGCAGTACAACAAACAGTGTCGCCCTGAGCGAAGATAATAAGACCCTTTACATCGCCAATGCCGACAATAACTGCCTTGCCGTATTCGACGTTTCGAAGCCGGGGAAAAGTTTCAGCAAAGGGTTTATCCCCACGGGCTGGTATCCAACCTGCGTTCGTGTGGTCAACAAACAGCTATGGATCGCAAACGGCAAAGGGTATACTTCGATGCCAAATCCCTCAGGCCCAAACCCGGCTGAGAGAAAGGAGAAAGTCAGCTCCCGGAAAGCAGACACCCGCAAACCTCACAAGGTCCAGTATATCGGCGGCCTGTTCAGGGGAACCATGAGCATCATTCCCGAACCGGATAAGAAAAACCTGGCTTTATTTTCAGCTATGGTATTCAGGAATACCCCTTATCATCGGGAAAAAATTAACAGCATACCGGAGGCTGCAGGGACAGCTATTCCGGATGAGGCCGGCCGCAAATCTCCAGTCAAATACGTGTTCTATGTGATCAAGGAAAACAGGACGTACGACCAGATCCTTGGCGATATCCCCGAAGGGAACGGCGACACTTCCCTGGTTCTTTTCGGCGAGAAGATCACTCCAAACCAGCACAGGCTGGCGAGGGAATTTGTGTTGCTTGATAATTTTTATGTCGACGGGGAAGTAAGTGCCGACGGGCACAACTGGAGTATGGGGGCATACGCGACCGATTACCTTGAAAAGACCTGGCCATCCAGCTACGGTGGAAGAGGAGGTGATTATGACGCAGAAGGCAACCGTAATATCGCCAACAACAAAGATGGCTTCCTCTGGAATTTCTGTGCCCGTAAAGGTGTTTCCTATCGCACTTACGGAGAATTTGCCGATGACTATAAACCAAATATCCCGGTCCTGAAGGATCATTATTGCAGATTTTTCACAAGCTGGGACCAGGATGTGCTCGATACGATCCGTTACAGGCAGTGGAAGAAGGATTTCGATTCTCTTCTTAATATTGACCAGGTCCCACAGCTTAACACGATCCGCTTTATCAACGACCATACACAGGGATTAAAAGCAGGGAAGCCCACTCCCTTTGCACAGGCGGCAGATAATGATTTTGCAGTGGGAAGGCTCGTCGAACACCTTTCCCGATCCCGGATCTGGGATGAATGTGTAATTTTTATTTTGGAGGATGATGCCCAGAACGGACCCGATCATGTGGATGCTCATCGAAGCACAGCTTATGTTGCCGGAGGTTACGTAAAACGTAATTTTGTGGATCACACGCCCTATACGACCACTTCGGTGCTTCGGACAATTGAACTTATTCTCGGTCTCCCGCCTATGAGCCAGTACGATGCTGCGGCCACACCACTGTGGCGATGCTTCACAAACAGCCCCAGTCCCTTCCATATGCAAATTCTCGGACCCTTCATCGACCTGAACGAAAGGAATATTGCGTACAATCAATGGCAGAGGATGAGCGAAGGATTTGATTTTAGCAAGGAGGACCGGGCACCCGAAGATCTTCTCAACAAGGTACTTTGGTTTGCTGTCAAAGGGCCTGATATACCTTACCCCGGGCCTGTGAGATCTGCTTTTGTTAAATTTTCTCCATCAAAGGATGATGATTAAAATGAGGGCTGGAAAAAGAATTACGGATCCTATTAAAGACCTTGCCGAAAGCGGCAAACTTGCAGGGTTGTTGTTAATCCTTGCAACGGTAATCTCCCTGGCTCTCAGTAATTCAGGAAGAGCTGCCTCCTATCTTGGCATCTGGCATATTGAGGTTGGTTTTGATTTTCTTCATGAGAGCGTGCTGCACTGGATCAACGACGGCCTGATGGCTGTATTTTTCTTCCTTATCGGCCTGGAAATTAAACAGGAGCTGCAAGATGGGGAGCTGGCTGTTAAAGAAAAGGCCATTCTGCCTGTATTGGCAGCAATTGGCGGCATGCTGTTCCCTGCCCTTATCTTTTTCTTTTTTAATACCGGATCAAAGGAACATCTGAACGGATGGGCCATTCCCACGGCAACTGACATCGCCTTTTCGCTTGGGATACTTTCCCTGCTTGGAAAACGAGCCCCGGTATCCCTTAAAATTTTCCTGACGGCCCTGGCCATCATTGACGACCTCGGGGCTATCGTGATTATTGCAACGTTTTACACCAGTACACTTCACCTGTTAATGCTTCTTTACGCATTTCTTTTCATCGTTGTTTTATTTCTCCTGAACCGGTTTAAAGTGAGGTACTTCATTTTTTACCTGATTCCCGCGCTGGCTTTATGGTACTTTATACTGAAGTCCGGAGTTCATCCCACTATTGCAGGAGTGGTCGCTGCACTGTTTATCCCAAAGGAAATGTCGAAAAAGCTAGAACTCAGCCTTCACAGGCCTGTAAATTACTGGATACTTCCCCTTTTCGCCCTTGCCAATACGGCCATCCCGCTCACCTTTGATCCATCGGGCCTTCTCAGCGGCCTCACAGCCGGGATCACATTGGGCCTTCTTATCGGCAAACCTTTAGGGATCATTTTGTTTTCCTGGATCGGAGTGAAGACCAGGATCTCTGCCCTGCCCGATCAAACAAACTGGAGGCAGCTGGCAGGAACGGGTTTACTTGCAGGTATTGGGTTTACGATGTCGATCTTTATCGCCGGTTTATCTTATAAAGAACCTGCGTTGCTTGATATTTCAAAACTTTCAATACTTGCCGGTTCAACACTTTCTGCCCTTTGTGGGATGGGAGTTCTATATTTTCTTTCAGGGAAAAGAAAAAATTCATGACATTTATTATTGCTGAAACAATAAAATACTTAGTGTTGCAACGAAGAGGAAACATAACTTATCCGGTATTTACAAAGTTTCTACCAAAAAAAGAAATCAGGCAACCATTATGGGTTACTGATTTAATGAAGAATTATTGGCTTTAACAAATTGATAATTAATATTAAGGCTGCCACTTACGAGCCTGCAACCGCAACAAAGCTAACGCAATGTTGCTTAGAAACTGTTCTACCTTTGCTGCTTTTAGCGGTGGCGTATTAGCTGCAATTGGAAAAACGGGTAAATCTATTCTCACTCCTGGAAATTCAAATTTATGGTTGAAAATAATAAATTCGAAAAATCATTTGGACCAGTTGGAACATCTGCAGGAGTAGTATTATTTGTTGCAGGATTAATTTTAACATATTTTCAGGTTACAGGATTAATTTTACTTTTTATCGGTGCATTTGTTGGCTTTTCTAACACAAGTACCTTAATTGATTATGAAAAGAAACGTGTCAAATTTTCAAATAACTTATTTGGTATTATTAGAATTGGCCAATGGTATAAGATTGAACCAACTATGAAAATCGGTATCAAGGAATTAAATTTAACCTGGCGTTCGTATAGTCAAGGGAATAGACCTCTTGATATAGAAAGTAAGGACTATAGAATAATTCTATTTGATTCAGTGAATAAAGAAATTATGCCAATTAAAAAATTTAACTCAAAAGACTTAGCAAAACTTGAACTTGTTGCAATGGGAAGTAAACTTGGTTTAAACTTGTATTGAGTATTTCAATGAATCAATAAAAAACAAATTGGTTATTTTTGATTTTTGGCATACTGCCTGTGGAGTTTGCTTTACAAAATTTCCGGTATTACAAAAGAAATATGGCAAATACAAAAACATTGAAGGGATTGATTTTTGTACTGTAAATATTCATATCAAAAGGGATACTTTAAACCAAGCTGTTAACATATTGAGAAGGTTGCAATATTCTTTTCCTGTAATGGTTGTTGATGATGATACACTCCTTAAAAAATTTAAAGTTTCAGGCGTTCCGATCACAATAATAATTAAAAATGGAATGTATATGGTTTACAGAGTTGATATTGAGGTAGTTGACATTTTAATTGAAAAATTTAAACACGGCAACTGAGATGAAGTCTTCGACTCTTGTCATTTTTCTTTTGTTTTATAACCTCTGTATTGGCCAGCAGTTTGATTCAACCAGGTATAGTATTAAAATTGAATCGTCCGGAGAAACCGATAAGTGTTTTACAAATGATTTTGTTTGGCGTGGTGCTGATGGTGCTTCTTCCGTTGACCTTGAAAACGGAAAAGTATTATGGCTTTTCAGCGATGGCTTTATTTGCAGTGATTCATCCATGTCAAGAAAAAATTCAAAGATGATCAGAAACAGCATTGCCATTCAGGATGGTTATGATTTGAAGACTGCTCCGATCAAATTTTATTGGGATAAATCTAAAAAAAAGCCACAGGCATTTTTTCATATACCTGGCAAATTCTGGTTCTGGACAGGGCATGGAGTAATGATAAAGGATAAGTTGATAATTTTCTTATTGAAAGAACATGGCATAAAAACAGGAATTGGTTTTGAAGCTTTTGGCTGGTATGCAGTTCTTATTTCAAATCCAGAAGAAGAACCATCGAAATGGAAAATGCAATACATTGAAGGTCATGAAACTTACGGTTATATTGTTGGTTCAGCCGCAGTTCTTAAAGACGAAAAATATCTTTATGCATACGGAGCCGTTGAACCTGCAACTCATGAAGTATATTTATTGCGATGGAAATTAGATGAAGCATACACAGGAAATATAGCAAACCCTGAATGGTGGATAAATGGAAAATGGGCGGAGAGAAAAACCATGAATCCTGTTCCTGAACCTTTATTTATCGGGGGCACAGAGTATTCAGTTCATTATGACAAATCACTTAAAAAATTTATTCAGATTCAATCTTTCGGATTTGGCGAGGGGAAGATTGGTATAAGAATGTCAGATAGTTTGCAGGGTAAATGGACAGAGCCATTTATGTTTTATACACCTGAATACCCGGGTGTAAAAAAACCATTCATGTATGCGGCTAAAGCTCATCCCGAATTACCCGGTAATGGAATTTACATTACATACAATGTCAACAGTTTTGACATTGGTGAGTTGATAGAAAATCAGACCATCTATTTCCCAAAATTTATCCTGATGAAAATTGTTAAGAATTATGAACACTAAACCTCTGCTAACAAATCGTTAACCAATTTAAGACTATAAAAATGAAAGAGACTTTTAGTCAAAGAATAAGCAATGATTTAAAAGAAAGTCAGATCAGTTGGATAGTCGTCATTTTATTTATACCAATTGCGTTTATCACGTATTTCTTCCATGAGTTCGGACACTGGACTTTGGGAGAACTATTCGGAAATGATATGGTGCTGAGTTTAAATAATTCAGCTCCGAAAAGTGGCTATTTTACTGATGAATCCATTGCTTTATGGTCTGCATTGGGAGGACCTGTTTTTACAATGATTCAAGCGCTTGCGTTTTTATTAATTACCTGGATAACTAGATCAATTTATGCATATTCAATTACATTTTTTGCAGTATTTTCAAGGTTTTTCTCAATTGTTTTCGGCGATATCAATTTGCAGGATGAAGCGAGGATAGCTTCAATGTTGAATGTAAACAAGTATATAATTGCAGCGATTGTGCTAACAATACTGTTTTTGATTTTGTGGAGATGCAACCGGATTATGAAACTAAATATGAAAGCAATTGGCTATTTTACCGTTTTGGGAACAATGGCAATCCTAATTGTGATTGGAGTAAATGAATTAATTAAGATAAAATAAAGAACAACGGGGCACAACATGCCAGCAACCGCAAAAATTAAACCAATGAAATGGGATACATTCATTCTACCTTTTCTGCGGCTGCCGGCGGGGCATAATGTAGGTTTTATTATCAGAGAAACCTCAGGGGAATTGTTGCAAAATTGAATATTTTAATGAACGTTGAAGATTATATTCAAAGGACCGTTGGGACATCAGATGCTTTGGGGCAACTCCAATCATCAATCATTAAATCATTTCGATCAGCATCTTTTAAGTTATTTTGGAGGAATTGGAATCCATTATTTGGATATTTTTTATCAAAATATGTTAATAGGCCGGTTTCAAGGAAACTTAATGGTGTGATTTCGTCTTTATTTACATTTCTGTTCAGCGGTTTAATTTTGCATGATCTATGGATAATGCCTCTCTTTTACATTTTGTTACATAAGATCGTTTTATTCCCAGTAACATTAATATTTTTTTGTTTTTGGCTGTTAATGATTTTAGAAAGCTCGGTTAAATTTCGAAAAAAAATAAATAATAGCAGTATTCATGTTTTGATTAATATAATTTATGTAATGGGAGGTAGCATATTAGGAGGTCTCATCTCGTCTGTAATTTGAATGATTTATTCGCATTATTGATAGTTAGATTTAATTCGAGTAAAAGACCTGTCTATGCTGCTTTTAATTGCCACACGTCAGGCGAAATGACTGTCATTTTACAAATCATCTTTATAATTTCAAATTCTTAAAAGGAGGTTTTATGAATATTCAAAAAGTTAATCGATTCTGGCAAAGCGCAAACTTGTTTATTGCTCCGGTATTGTTGGTTATTCTAATTTATTTTAGAAATGCTATGTCTTACTATCAATTTCTTTTATGGCTTCATTTGCCCTTTTTAATGATTCACGAATGTGAAGAATATGTTTTATCGCCTTTAAGTTTTAAGGAATTTTTCAATTTAAAAACTCCTTTTGGTTCCAAAACCGATCCCAACTACCCACTTGATGAAGGCTATGTATTTCAGGTAAACATTGTTATCGCATGGCCGGCGGTAATAATCGGCGCTATTCTTGCCAATATTGCACCCTGGGTGGGTTTTTCGATGATTCTATTTGAATTAACGATTAACAATCTAATGCATACAATAATTTTTCAACCCGATAAGCCTGTTTATAATCCCGGTTTGATTACAAATTCTGTTTTACTTCTGCCGCTCGGCACAATAACATTCATTTCAGCCCTGCAATTCTTTCATTGGTACGATTGGATTTTTTCTATTATTCTAGGGGCAGTAATATGTGGATTATTGGCATTAAAAACGAGAAGCCGCTTAGCCAAATTAAAACGCCAATAAAGAAAGTCATACCGCTAACGAGCCGCTAACCGAAACAAAGCTAACGCGATGTTGCTTATCAAAGGCACTGCCTTTGCTGTGTTAAGGATCGAAAGTTGTGTGCCGATTTAAAAAGACATTACAACAAGATTGAGATTTAAAGAAACAGAAAAAAGGAACAGAAAATGGAATTGATTGACAAAGAATTAAAACTCAGGCCATTCACGGATTCTGACTCGAAAAAACTTGCGGAACTATGCAACAACAAAAAGATTTGGGACAACTTACGGGATTATATTCCATTTCCTTACTCAGAAAACAATGCCATTGACTTTATTAAATATTGTCAGACAGAGAACCCACAAGTATCATTTGCAATAGAGTTTAATGGAGAATTTGCCGGCAGTATCGGACTGGTAAGACAAACTGATATATATAAGCTGACTGCAGAGATTGGTTATTGGCTTGGAGAGCCATTTTGGGGTATGGGAATAACAGCTAGAGCAGTTCAGTTGATTACAAAATACGGATTTAATAATCTTCGATTAGTAAGGATTTACACGGGAGTATTTGATTTCAATAAAGCTTCGCAAAGAGTCCTTGAAAAAGCGGGATTTAAATTAGAATGTATATTTGAGAATTCGGTGTTTAAAAACAACAAGATTTGTGATGAATACAGATATGGATTGATAAATAAGAAAACCGGCACACAACACACGGTATAGACAAACGTCAGGGAAAATATTATTGCATGTATTACATCTGCTACCCTTCAGAAAACAAGTATTGCGATGTACTTGAACAATCCTGTATGATGAGGAATTTCTTTCCCAGTCATTATTATTCCTGGGATGAATGGGTGTTGTTTGTGAAAGCTATTCCACCCTGGAATTACTATATCGATTCGTTGCAAGTAGGATCTCATATGTTTTATACCGTTTTCGAGTCAGACTCTAAAGGGAAATGGAATCCTTCCAACATAAAAGCATTTACGGCAAAGGGAATCGGTATTGTTAAAAAAATCATCAAAGGCCAGAATAGCCAGGAATGGGACCTAATCAGATGGAAAATTATAAAATAATAATTTCCCCAACCAGCCGGCAGCTAACAATAAGGGCGGTTTCCCGAGGTTGGCAATCACTCAACCTGCAATCGGTAAAGGAAAATAAAAGCAACAAAAAGCAAATCCCGCACTGCGACTGCTGGCGGAACGTTATGGCCAAATAAATTTTAAGAATTGTACCTGAATATCAAAATGAGCAAATGAACATTGATTTTGTTAATTTAAAGGAATCCGATTTTAAATTAGTCAAGGAAATCTATGACTATTATGTCGAAAATTCAACTGCTACTTATTATACAGAAAAAGTATCGGAATCCGAACTTAAAAGTTTTATTCCGGTAAATCACGATAAGTACAAATCTTTCCTGATTAATATAGATAACGAATGTTGCGGATTCTGTTACATATCACAATATAAAAAACGCCAGGCATACGATAGAGCAGCTGAGGTTTCATTATACCTAAAACCTGATTGCACTGGAAAAGGGATAGGGAAAACAGCACTAAATCACCTGGAAAGAGTGGCGAAGGAAAATGGAATTTCGGTGTTAATTGCAATTATATCAGGTGATAATGAAAACAGCCTGAAATTGTTTGAAAAGAGTGCGTATCAAAAGTGTGGTCATTTAAAACAAATAGGAGAAAAATTCAATAAAATCCTTGATGTTATAACTTATCAAAAGATAATTCAATAAATTTAACTGTCCTTAACATGCCCGTCAACCTCAACAATATTAACGCAAAATTGCTTAGCAAAAGCGCTGTCTTTGCTGCGTTTGCGAGCCAGGCGTTAGACAAAATAGTAATTTTGGCTGGCAATAGTGTTTACATAACGACGCGCAAACTAATAGTCTGATTGCTTCAAATCAAAGTGGGCTTTGATATGAAAAAAAATTTCCTTTTACTGTTGCTTACATTTACTGTTGCGACTTCATTTGGACAATGGGACTGGAATCTCAATTTTGAGGATCCATCTTATTACAATCGAGTGTTCATTGACACTATTTCCAATTCAAATAATATTTGGCAAATCGGAACTCCAAATAAAATCATATTCAACAGCGCCCATTCACCGACTCGCGCCATTGTGACAGATACAATGAATTATTATCCTTCAAATGATACTTCAAGGTTCATTATTACACATATAAGACAAGGCCCGTTTGGTGGAAATGAATCACTTCTTTTGGACTTCTATTTCAAACTTAACACCGACCCGATCACCGATTATGGAACAATTGAAGTTTCTATAGACAATGGATTAACCTGGATAAACCTGTTGACCCAAGACACAATATATGGGTTTCATTGGTACGAACCAAAACCTGTCTTGACCGGCAATACAAATGGCTGGGTCCATTTTTCAGAAGAACTTATGACCCTTACATACCTTGTTGGATATTCTGACACACTTCTTTACAGGTTCACTTTCATAAGCGATGGTACTCAAACAAACAAAGAAGGTTGGATGATGGATGACTTTACTTTCCATGATTATTGGGAAGGGATCCAGGAAATACAAAACGACGGCCTTATTTCCCTTTTTCCCAACCCAACTTCATATGATATAGCAATAAACAGTACAAATAAAAGCAATACTCAAATTATTCAAATATTCAAAAACACAGGCCTGCTTATATATAATAATTCAACTTTCCACGGGGAAACAATTGACACTCGTCAATTGAGCAATGGAATCTATTTGCTAAAATATTCAGACGAAAAATCTTTTTCAATAAAAAAATTCGTAGTTAATCATTAATTGGAATCGAAATAGTTGGAAACAATAAATTATTAAAATTATTATCTAATTCCCATGTTTTCAGGAGAAAGCGAATATTTTCCCGCCCTTAACGAGCCGGCAGCCGAGCAATAAGGTGCATCCAGGATAAACGAACTGGTTATCGCCAGGTCAAATGAGTGAAAAATTAATATATAACGGCTACTAATGCCCGCATAATAGCTTCCGGAGGCAAGTTGGTGGCAAGTAAAAAAACAATAAAGGAGGGCTTTAAAATGAAATATTTGTTAATAGCATTAATGTGGACCGCATATTGCGCACTTCATAGCTACCTGATAAGTATCGGATTTACAAATCTAATGGTTCAATTATTAAAAAAATATTATGCCTTCTACCGGCTCTTTTATGTACTTATTTCATTGGTTTTACTCATTCCGTTAATCAATTATACAGCACAACTGGATAATAAAATAATCATAAATTATGGATTTCTCTTTAACGTTATCCGGAATGTACTTATTTATTGTTCATTAATAATGTTCTTTTGGGCATTCTTCTTTAACTATGATTCATTATCTTTCTTTGGGATTCGACAAATCTTAAACATCAGAAAGACAAAAACTATAAACCCATCGGATGTAATTAAAAAAAATGGATTATTAGGAATTATGAGGCATCCAATGTACTTCGCATTAATCGTTTATCTGTGGTGTCAAATTCATACATTATCCAATATAATTGTGAACTCAATACTTACTATTTATGTTATTATAGGAGCCATACTTGAAGAAAAAAAACTTGTTCTGGAATTCGGCGATACCTACGTCAAATATCAAGAGGAAGTTCCTATGTTAATTCCTTTTTCAAAAGTAAAGGTCAAGTAATTTGCTTATTAAATAATGGGGGAAAATAACTATGAGTAAATTTCAATTTTCCGACATCAACTACTTAGCAATTCTTGTTGTATGGATAGTTCACATAGTGATAGGACTAATCTGGTTTCGCCCTGAATTGTTTGGAAAAGAATGGTCCAGGATAACCGGCAAAGAACTTAAACCTGCAAAAAAATGGCTTATACCAGGTTTAATAGGTCATCTGCTGATGGTTTTTGTATTGGTCATTCTTATCAAACTTACTGACTCAAACACTGGTTTTAGTGGCCTCTTTATCGGTCTTCTCACCTGGATTGGTTTCGTAGTGCCAATGGAAAGCGGCGAATTGGTTTGGGAGAAAATCCCTTTCAGATTATTTCTGCTTCGAACCGGAAATCAACTTATAGCTATTGCTGTGTCGGGTTTTATCCTGGGCGCATGGCAGTAATAGAGCTAATAATTAACTATATATTTGTTAAACAAACCTTTAATAAATAGAATTATGGCGGAAAAAATATTTCTGATTGCAGTTATAGTTTGCATCATCTGCAACATTATAAGATTTATTTATGAGATTTTAAAACATAAAAAGATTATAAAAGCAAATCAACTCACTCTTGTGATCATTTTTACCAATATGGCATTATTATGGGTATCGTGGGTTTTATTATGCGCTAATGATATCCACAGGATTGAGCTTACCAATATTATCAGGTATATAGGTATTTCATTTGTAGGTATAGGATTGATTATATTTTTAATGGCTTTATTCCTCATTAAAACTTTTGAAAGCTATGAAGGGGATTTGATAACCAAAGGAATTTTCTCAAAAATCAGGCATCCGATGTATTTAGGTTTCATTCTTTGGCTAATCGGTCTGCCGATTTACTTCGGAGCTGTTTATGCTTTCATTCTTGCATTTGTCTTTATTGCAAATGTTTTATTCTGGAGATACTTAGAAGAAAAAGAATTGCTGGAAAGGTTTTCTTCTTATATAGATTACAAAAAAACGACAATATTTTAAAAAGAGAATATCTTCTGCTGCATAAGGAATAAATCAATAAAGCCAGCACCCGGCAGTAATGCCCATGCTAAAACGAACAACCTGGAAAAAATGCTTTGAAAAATAAAATGAACCTTAGTATTACTTTTAAGGGATTAAATGCGTTTACTGCTATTTTCCTTTTATTCTTCCAGCCTACCCTTTCCTCTCAGACAATTATTATTAAAGGGGTTGTTAAAGATGAACAGACTTTAAAACCAATCCCGGATGTAAATATTAAAATCTTTGGGACAACTATTGGAACTGCAACAGATAATAATGGCCGGTTCTCGATAAAATTTGATAAATTTCCGACAATCCTTATATTTTCATGCATCGCGTACGAAGAGGAAAATTATAAAATAACGGAACTTCCTAAAAATCAGCTTGAATTTCTGTTAAGGTCCAGGTCATATCCCCTTAAAGAAGTTAATGTCACTTCACAGAATTACTCTTTCCTTTTTAAAAATCAGGATTATTCTGTACTGGATTACGAGCTTATGGGCGACAATGTACTTTTACTGATCTTTCGCGCTCGTTTAACAAAATCTGAACTGGTTCTTCTTAACAGGTCGGGAGATACCTTAGTTGTTTCATCCATGCCTGATGCCCCCCCCTCCAGGCTGTATAAGGATTTCCTGTCAAATATCCATTATATCTCAAAAACTGATTATGCCTACCAGGTTGTTTATAACATGAATGATAAAACACTTGATATTCCTTACAGGACCACTATCGATTCATTGGAAAGAATTGTCAAGCCGTTTATTTTTCAAATATCAAATCGTCTTTATTTTCAGGAGATACAGGTAAACGGATTGGGAATGGCAATTGGATTTTATCAGAAGGGCATTGGTAAAAAATATATCAGGAAATACTTTAACGAAAAGAAATCCAGTGAAAAAATGGATGATCGGATTTTCTACGATAAGTGGAATGGTTTAATTGGGAGTCAGATTCCTTCAGGGGATGAAAACGGGGATCTCGCTGCAGCAGATGTTGGTAAAAGCCCTAAATTGGGACAGTACATGAATAACTTTGACGAAAGGGCCTATCAGTTTGAATTCTATAACATGAGATTTCCGGTTATAAAAGTAGCTGATGACAAGATAGCCTTCTTCAATTTTGGTGACGATGTTCTTGAAATGATGGATATCAATGGCAAAACCAGGAAGATTATTCCAATTACCTTTCACAAGGAGTCTGTACCAAAATTCGACACTCTGAGTTCTGTCCGCCTGTCAGATTCAGGCTGGCGATGGGGCAATGCAATTCTTGAAGATGAATTTAACCATAATGTTTATGCAACCTACTCTAAAAACGGGATGATCAGGATTAACCGGATTAATCTTGAGACCGGCAAAATAATGCGGGGAACTGTGATACCAATTCTGTTTCCTGAAAAGATGGAAATCTATGATGGTGAGGTATATTTTCTTAATAGAGGTAAAGATGAAAATTGGAAACTTGCCAAATGCACATTGTAATAAGGTACTACTGCCAACAATTCGCTGACCGCAACAAGACAAGGGTTTTACCCCTTTTTAAAGGCTTTGCCTTTCCTGCGACCAGCGATCGATATTAGTGGTAATTTTAATAAAATAAACAAGTATGAAAACATTAAAAGTGACATTATTTTTGATATTTGTGTCAATTGCCAGTTGTTTTAGCCAACAAATTATATTCAGGCAACCCTCATCTTATGTTAAAAGATTTATAGCCAATGATACTATCTCGTTGTCGTCTGTTAATTACAAATCGTTTCGGATTTATTTTAAAGACAGCTCCTATGCTTCCTCACATATTGAAAATATAAAGAAGGAATTAAACCTTGCATACAGCCGGATACTGTCTGTATTGAATGTTTCAGCCTATACGAATGGCATCTATTTGCTTGCAGTTGACAGCAAGGAGGAAATGCAAAAAGTGATTGGTTACAAAGCAAAAGGTAGTGCCGCGCAAGGACATGATATGGTGTTTTTTGTTTACAACCAGAATATCCGTCCACAATTCAAGCACGAAATTTTTCATCTCATTTCATATGAGGTTTGGGGTCATACCAAATACAGATTACTTGATGAAGGAGGAGCAACCTATACCGATAACTTTTGTTTTTATGACAATCCCATGTATTCAATTAATGCCTATTTTCTTCAACAAAAGAAATTATTCCCCCTGGACAGCCTGATTATGAATTTTAATAACCAGCAAAAAAAGGATGATGTGATCGCCTATATCGAAAGTGCGGGGATATTCAAATACCTCTATGAAAAATACGGTGTAGATAAAATAAAACTACTATGGACAGGCGGATTTGAAAACTTCAATTCAATCTATGGTTTTTCAATCGAACAATTGGAAACAGATTGGCTTGACTTCATCAAAACCATTCCTGTTCCCAAAGACTTTGATATAGATAAATTGAAAGAAGGCTGTGGATAGAAATACTACCGCTAACAGCACCTGCAGGAAATTGGCAGTTCAGTGGTTAAATGAAGCTTTGTGCTTCGTATCAAGTTCGGTGCTGGCAGACAGTTTTGTGCTTCGAAATCGACAACTTCTTATAGCTGCACAACATCAGCAACTTTGCAAAGGGAAACAACATTAACACGAAATTTCATTATCCAGCCATGAAGGTAAAATATCTGATGAAACATTTTATTGGCACGTTGGTATTTTTTGCAATCCTGTTTATTAGTGCAGGGCGGTTAGATTATTGGCAGGGACTGATTTATTTGATAATTGGTCTGGTCATGTTTTTATTAAATTACACTGTTCTTCGGGTAGACAATGACTTGTTAAGCGAACGTTCATCACCGGGAGAAGGCACAAAGAAATGGGATAAGGCAATATTGGGATTATCTTTTATCGCAACAATCTCAATGTATATGGTCGCAGGATTTGATTCTGGCCGTTATCATTGGTCTCCTGAATTTCATTGGAGCATGTATCTCTTAGGGATAATACTAACCATTGCAGGACAACTTATTTTTCTCATTGGTCAAAAGCAAAATAAGTTTTTTTCAAGTACGGTCCGAATTCAAACCAACAGAGAACATATTGTTTGTGATACCGGGTTATATAAAATAGTCAGACATCCTGCTTACCTTGGCTCGATCATTCAATCAATAGGCTTTCCGTTGCTCTTTGGTTCAGATTGGAGCATAATACCAATATGTATATTGATCATCCTGTTTATAACAAGGACAATTTTGGAAGATAAAACTCTGAAAAATGAATTGAAGGGTTACCTTGAATATTCTGATAGAACACGATATAAGATTATTCCATATGTTTGGTAATAATTTAAACCAATGATTATAAAACGATAAAAAAATCCACCGTTGGTAACGAGCCGTCAGCCGACAATGCCCGGCCCCAACCCAGGCCGTCCCACGTCTGCCCGGCCTGCTATCGTCGGAAAGAGAAGAAACGACAAGTAAAAGTCCGCATTGCAGATGCAAGCGAAACATCAGGGTTAATACTTAAAAACATCAACAATGAAATTGCAAACTAGAAATTATTTGTTCAACTACCTGACCTTAGTGCTGGTTTTTATATTTCTATTTTTTTTCCTTTGGTTTTATCTCAAGCCAGATAGACCGCTAAACATCTTTTCCTATATAGGTATGCTCCTATTGCTTCCTTCCATAATATTGTTCACGATTGCACGAATACAACTTCGGGGCTCGTTTCAGTTATCTGCAGAAGCGAATAAACTTGTGAAAACAGGAATTTATAAGAAAATACGTCACCCTATTTACCTTTTTGGAATCATATTCTTATTAGGGATAATATTCATAACACAGACGTTTCCCCTTATTATTATTTTGGTTCTCGTAATTTTCCTTCAAATAAAACGAATTAATCAGGAAGAAAAAGTGTTGACTGAAAAATTCGGTAATGAATATTCAGAGTATAAGAAACAAACCTGGTTTTGATCACATAATTTCTGAATTGAACTACTAACCCTGACAAGCCTCTGACCATGACAAAGCTATTGCATTTGTGTTTTTCAAAGACGCTGCCTTTGATGCGTTTAAAGACCTCACTTTAGTGGCCATTGTTAAAATGGAGATGCCTTTGCTGCGTTCTGCGGCCGAACTTTAGCGATAATTATGAAAAAACTGCAACAATGAACAGAACGATAAAAAATATAATCATTACGTTATTTTGCTTTTTAGTGTATTATATCGCATTTGAGAACTTCGCGAGAATAATGCAACTCATCGATAAGTTTTTTAATTACAGACTATTAAGCTATTTTATAACTTATATCATCATTGGTGTTCCGATATTTACAGGAACTTGCGTTATTAATAACAACTATAAGGTTTTTAATAATTTAGGACTATCAAAAAACATTTTGCAAGGACTTATACTTGCTACGATATTCACAATTCCAATGTTTATCGGTGGATTTATTTTTTATAAATTCAATACTGAAATTATCATCTCAAACCTGATTGCAGGTACTATTTTAGCTGGACTTTTTGAGGAGCTTTATTTCAGGGGGTTCTTATTCGGTCAGATTTTCAGGAACACAAAACTTGGATTTCTTCCTTCAATAATTATTGGAGCAATCGTATTCGCAGCTGCACACTTATATCAAAGCCAGAACATTGCAACAATGACCGGAATTTTTATAACCACCTTTTTAGGCGCAATATTTTTTGCATGGCTTTTCGTTGAATGGGATTATAATTTATGGGTCCCTGTTTTTCTACATACCCTAATGAATTTATCCTGGGATTTATTCAATATTAGTGACAATGCATTAGGAAACACAACCTCTAACATATTCAGAGGATTGACAATTGCATCTGCAATTATTCTGACAATTTTATACAAAAGAAAACACGGACAAAAATTATCAATTAACCGAAACACTTTATTGAAGAAAATATAAAATGAGAATCTGGTCCATTCATCCTAAATATCTTGATTCAAAGGGTCTTGTTGCTCTTTGGCGTGAAGCTCTTTTAGCAAAGAATGTTTTAGAAGGTAAAACCGTTGGCTATCTTAATCATCCGCAACTTGACCGCTTTAAAAACTCCCAAACTCCGCTTGCCGCAATTAACCAATATTTAAGTATTGTTTATAATGAAGCTGTTGACCGGCAATTTAATTTTGACAGTACCAAATTCAGAAAACCAATTCTTTCATTATTCCTTAAAGTCAGTGAGGGACAAATCATTTTCGAATTCGAACATTTATTGTTCAAATTAAAAAAAAGGGATCTTAATTTATATAAAAAACTTAAAGAAACTAAGACTATAATGCCACACCCGGTTTTTAAGATCATTAAAGGAAAAATTGAGAATTGGGAAAGGGTTAAACGGGATTGAAATTTAACCTGCCACTCACAAGCCGGCAGAATATAATGCAGGGTATCTTTGTATTGAGAGTAGTTGGGGCCACGAAACATCAAAAGTAACCTTAATAAAAAACCTGCTATCGCCCTCACTGAGGCTGAAAGCGGGTAATGTGCAACATTTAATGATAACAGATATGCTCAGGTTAATAGGTAATCAGTTTAAAAAACCCACAGGGTTATTGGGGAAAATAATTTCAATATTAATGATAAAGGGGAACGGCCCGGATTATGATATAATGATACCTGAACTGGATATCAAAAAAAATGACAGAATACTGGAGATAGGGTATGGTCATGGACTTGGAGTGAACAGGATATCATCAAGTTATGATTGTTTCGTATCGGGAATTGATTTTTCGGAATTAATGTTCAAAGAAGCAACAAAAAGGAATGAAGAACATATCAAACAGAAGAAGGTCGAATTGAATTTTGGAAATTTTTTAGAGGTGGAAATAAAGCCAGATCAATATGATAAAGTGTTCTGCGTGCATGTTATCTATTTCTGGAATAATTTGTCTGAACCATTTTCAAAAATAAGAACAGGACTGAAAGAAGGTGGTGTATTTTGCATGTTTATGGCAAATATCGACTTTATTAATAAAAAGAAATTTACGAAAGATGGTATTTTTAATAAATATTCAATAGATCAGGTTGTTACTGAATTAAAAAGAGCTGGATTCGAAGATATTACCTACAATACCAACAATAAAGGCTATATTATAAAATGCAGAAAATAATCGGTGTACGACATCCATTTAACCACTACAAAATAAGCTTATACAAAATTAAATGTGACACTTCATATTTTTTCTTATGGGCAAATTGGAAAACAGTAATAAATCTCTTGTTAAAGATTATTACGAAACAGTTGTTAATACAGGTAATGTTTCCCGCATTTCCGAATTTATCTCAGAGAACTATACTGAAGTATTTCAAAATGAAACCAGCAGGCCTGGTATTGAAGGTGCAATAAAACATATTCAGGGTGTCCGGGAAAATTATACAGACCTTAATTTAAGGATTGATTATCAAATCGCTGAAGGTGATCTGGTTGCTACATGTTATACCATGACTGGTACTCATAACGGTAACTGGATGGGTATAAAGCCTACCGGGAAAAGAATTTGTGTAACGGGCGTTAATATTGATAAAATAAAAAACGGAAAGATGATCGAACATGGCGGGGCAGCTAATTTATTTGATGCCTTATTAGACATCGGTGCAATCAAAATAATTGAGCAATGAGATCAATTAATAACAGGCCCGGCAAACAGTGATGCGTATAACGATCAATCGTAATAAAAAGACTTATCTATTGTGAAATACTCCCGTTATTGAATTCAGTTCTCACCGTGATATATCCGGGGTAAGATAAGAGGGTGCTGCCTACAAGTATACTGGGTTTAAGTTTTATTTTAAATCGTGTGGGCACATGCCCTACTCCTGCCAGGTTAAATCCAAAGTTCAGAATAGCGTCCATCGTTTTTCCTTTCAAGGCCTGTTTAAGGTCGGTATTCAACTGAACATTGATTATTGCTGATGAGGACGGGAGCACAGTGATGGGCTTCATATATGAGCCCTGAATCATCTGGATGTCATCAATAAAAATGATGTATTCGATGCTGTTTATCCCTGCAGGCGCAGGGTTTGGATTTTTCACTTCAATGTTGAGCTGAAGGGACAAAGGCAGTTCGGGCTGTGTAAGCGCTCCCATGAACATGGCAAAATCGGCAACGCCCAGGTCTTTCACCGAGGTATAAGTATCTACAGGTATTCCTGCAATATTGATGTTCTCGGCCGAAACAAGCCTGAACTCGCAATTTGCAAGATTGATGGCAGTTTTTGTCTGTCTTGTAACATCGCATGATATTATCATCATCAGCAGGAGAAAAGACAGGGTCAGTTTTTGAATGGTCTTCATCTTCATGCAGCAAAAATAGGTATTTTAGCAATCCAAATCCTTCAGATTCCCCATGCGAACCCCGGTTCTCAGTCTTGCCCTGTTTATTCTGTGCCTGGCATACAACGAAGATGCCATCAGCCAGACACATAAGAAAGAAAATAAACGACCTAATTTCATTATCCTTCTTGCTGATGACCTTGGATACGGAGAAACCGGATGTTACGGGCAAAAGATCATCCGTACCCCGCATATTGATAAACTGGCTGATCAGGGAATACGGTTTACTGATTTTTACTCGGGAAGCACGGTATGCGCTCCATCGCGCTGCTGCCTGGCCACAGGCGTGAATACCGGGCATGCCCAGATACGCGACAACCTCGAGATAGGAAAATGGGAAGAATACCTGGGGCAGGCCCCGCTTGAGACGAATACTTTTACACTTGCCCGTATGCTTAAACAGGCTGGATACAAGACGGCCTGCATAGGAAAATGGGGACTCGGGGGCCCGGGTTCCACGGGAATTCCTAACGAACAGGGTTTTGATTTTTTCTTCGGATATCTTTGCCAGCGCCATGCCCATAACCATTATCCATCCTACCTCTGGTCCAACAATAAAAAGTTCATCACCGGGAATCCAGATTTCAGCGCTCAGCAGAAGCTCAGCGGAAATCCGGCAGATCCAGGGGCTTATAAAAAATACCAGGGGACTTCCTATGCCGAGGAACTTTTTACAGAAGAAGCGGTTCATTTTATCAAGTCGCATAAAGATTCTGCTTTCTTCCTGATGATGAGTTATACCCTGCCGCATTTGGCATTGCAGGTGCCCGATAGCTATCTGGGCATATACAGCGACCTGATGAACGACAAACCTTATACCGGGCAAATGGGATACCTGCCGGTGTTTTACCCGCATGCGACCTATGCCGCAATGATAAGCGCCCTGGACGAAGCAACGGGCATGATACTTCAGGCTTTGGCTGAGAACCATCTGGATTCGAATACATTTGTGATCTTTACAAGCGATAATGGGGCCACGTTCAGCCAGGGAGGAGCCGATCCTGATTTTTTCAGAAGCAACAGCCCGTTCAGAGGCGGAAAAGGAAGCCTTTATGAAGGAGGCATCAGGGTTCCGTTTATTGCATCGTGGCCCGGGAAGATCAAAGCCAACCAGGTATGTTCGATTCCTTATGCCTTCTGGGATATTATGCCAACCCTGGCACAACTGGCGCATATTGACATACCTCATGAAATCGACGGTATCTCCTTTGCCCCTGTTCTTTTTGGTGCAAAAAACCTCCCTCAGCACGAATTCCTTTACTGGGAATATTCAAGTAAAGGAGGCAATCAGGCAATCAGGGCAGGAAACTGGAAAGCGCTGAGAAAGGATATGATCAAGGAACCTATGGGAAAGTTCGAGTTGTATGATCTTTCACGGGATCCGGGAGAAAAGATCAATGTGGTTAACCTGCATCCTGAAATCATCCTGAAAATGAAAGAGTATTCCCGTAAACGCACACCTTCAACGAGGCCTGAATGGAATTTCCTGCATAATTAAATCCCCCGGCCAGACCTTTACTCAGCGTTTAATATTCATCCCAGCTTTTAATCTCAATGTCTTCCAGCTTCAGAGTGCAGAATGCCATGATGAAGGCATTGGCCAGATTGGCATTAGTGATAAGAGGGATATTGTAATCAACCGAGGTTCGGCGGATCAGGTAGTCGTTGTTCAGTTCCGTACGCGACAGGTTCTTCGGTATATTGATCACGAGGTCGATTTTACGCTCCCTGAGATAACCGAGAATATTGGGTTCGAGGTTTTCATCGGGCCAGTGAAGCACGGTTGCAGGGATCCCGAAAGATATCAGGAATTCAGCGGTCCCGGGAGTGGCATAAAGATTATACCCAAGTTCAAACAGTTTGCGGCATCCTTCGAGCAGGGTGGTCTTGGCCTTTGCAGGCCCGGTCGAAAGCATGATATTTTTACCGGGGATCCTGTACCCCACCGAAAGCATCGATTTGAGTATGGCTTCCGAAAAAGTGTCGCCTATGCAACCAACTTCTCCTGTTGAAGCCATATCGACACCAAGCACGGGATCGGCTTTGCTTAATCTGGAGAAAGAAAACTGCGGCGCTTTCACCCCGATATAGTCAAGGTCGAAAAGGGATTTATCTGGCTTCTCGAAAGGCAGTCCCAGCATGACCTGTGTGCCGATTTCGATAAGGTTTGTTTTTAGGACCTTCGAAACGAAAGGAAAACTGCGTGAAGCCCGAAGATTGCATTCGATCACCTTGATGTCGTTGTTCTTTGCCAGGAACTGTATGTTGAAAGGCCCTGTGATATTAAGCGAACCTGCTATATCGCGGCTGATCCTCTTGATCCTTCTCACGGTTTCAATATACAATTTCTGGGGCGGGAAGACTATGGTTGCATCGCCCGAATGAACACCGGCGAATTCAACATGTTCTGAGATGGCATATACGATGATCTCGCCTTTTCTTGCAATGGCATCGATCTCGATCTCTTTTGCTTCCTGTATGAACTCGGAAACCACCACAGGATGTTCCTTCGAAACTTTTGCTGCAAGTTTCAGAAAGTATTCAAGCTCGTTGATGTTGGAAACCACATTCATCGCAGCCCCCGAAAGCACGTAAGAAGGCCTTACAAGAACGGGGAACCCTACCTTTTCTGCAAATTCCAGGATGTCTTCAAGGTTCGTAAGCTCCTGCCAGCGCGGCTGGTCGATATCCAGTGTATCTAGCAGGGTTGAGAATTTATGCCTGTCTTCGGCCCGGTCAATATCAACCGGGGAGGTTCCGAGTACAGGAACCCCCCGGGCATGCAACCTTAGCGCAAGGTTGTTCGGGATCTGTCCGCCCATCGAGATGATCACACCGGCCGGATTTTCAAGAGTGATGATGTCCATCACCCTTTCAAATGACAGCTCGTCAAAATACAGGCGGTCGCAAAGATCGTAATCGGTGCTTACGGTCTCGGGGTTGTAGTTGATCATTACTGAACGGTAACCTGCTTTTTGCACTGTCGTCAAAGCATTCACACTGCACCAGTCAAACTCAACGGAACTGCCGATACGGTAGGCTCCGGAACCCAGCACAATGACTGCCCTTTGCAGGGATGAGGCATCGGATTTGTAATCGATATCATGTTCAGTTCCGCCATAAGTCATGTAAAGATAATTGGTGACCGCCGGGTACTCCGCGGCAAGAGTATCGATCTGCTTGACCACTGGCAGGATGCCACGTTTGATCCTGTGTTCCCTCACTACAAGCATATCTTTGCCGACCTCGGTCTTATCATGCTTCAATATCAGTCTTGCGATCTGGAAATCGGAAAATCCGAGACGTTTCGCTTCTTTCAGAAGATCATCCTGCAGCTCTTCCAGGGAGGCTGTGTGTGACAGGGACTGGCTGAGCCGGAAAATATTCTGAAGCTTGTATAAGAACCACCGGTCAATGCGGGTGAGTTCGCATATTCTGTCGACCGTAAACCCGGCTTCAAGAGCCTGGGCGATCACGAAGATCCTCATGTCGGTGGGTTCGGTAAGTTCGGTTTCAATAGCTTCAACTTCCAGGTCCTTATTCCCTACAAAGCCGTGCATCCCCTGCCCTATCATCCGCAGTCCCTTCTGAATAGCCTCTTCAAAAGTTCGGCCGATCGCCATGATCTCGCCTACACTTTTCATGCTGGAACCGATCTGTTTCGAAACCCCGCTGAACTTACCCAGGTCCCAGCGGGGGATCTTTACTACGATATAGTCAAGGGCGGGTTCAAAACAAGCGCTTGTGACTTTGGTCACCGAATTTTTCAACTCATGGAGGCCGTAGCCAAGGCCCAGTTTGGCCGCCACAAAAGCCAGGGGATAGCCTGTTGCCTTTGAAGCCAGGGCTGATGACCTCGACAGACGGGCATTGACCTCTATCACACGGTATTCCTCGGAATCGGGATTAAGTGCATACTGTATATTGCATTCGCCTATGATGCCGAGATGCCTGATGACCTTGATCGAAAGGTCCCTGAGCTTATAATACTCGGCATTTGTGAGGGTTTGTGAAGGAGCGACGACGATACTTTCGCCTGTATGAATCCCCAGGGGATCAAAATTCTCCATATTGCAGACGGTGATACAGTTGTCGTAACAGTCGCGCACAACTTCGTATTCTATCTCTTTCCATCCCTTGAGCGATTCTTCAACGAGAATCTGGGGAGAATAGGAAAATGCTTTTGCGGATGCCACTTTCAATTCTTCTTCATCTCCGCTGAAACCACTCCCTTGTCCTCCAAGAGTAAAAGCAGCCCTGATAATTACAGGGTACCCGATTTTGGAAGCTGCATCCAGGGCTGACTCCGTTGAATCCACTGCAAAACTGGAGGGGGTCTTAACGCCTATCTCCTGCAGTTTCTCAATAAACCTTTCCCTGTCTTCAGTATCGATGATGGTCTGAACGGGGGTTCCAAGAACCCTTACATGATATTTTTCAAGCACACCGGTCTGAAACAGCTTGATCCCGCAATTCAGGGCAGTCTGCCCGCCAAATGAAAGCAGTATGCCATCGGGTTTCTCTTTCTCAATCACCCTTTCAACGAAATCGGGAGTGACAGGTAGAAAATAAACCTTATCGGCGATCTCTTCGGATGTCTGGATCGTGGCAATGTTCGGGTTGACCAGAACCGTCGATATCCCTTCCTCTTTCAGCGCCTTCAGTGCCTGGGACCCTGAATAGTCAAACTCTCCGGCTTCACCTATTTTCAGTGCGCCTGAGCCAAGAATGATCACTTTTTGTATTTTTTCTGTTACCGGGCTTGTTGTCATTTCTTATTGCCTTTCTCGATCAATCTGTAAAACTCATCAAACAGGAACTTTGTATCATTGGGACCGCCCGAAGCTTCGGGATGAAACTGGGTGGAGAAGAAGGGTTTTGTTTTATGCCGGATCCCTTCATTAGTGTTGTCGTTGAGATTAATAAAATAAGGTTCCCATTCTTCTCCCAGGGTTTCATTATCCACAGCAAAGCCATGGTTCTGGCTTGTTATGTATGCCCGGTTCGTACCGACCTTTAACACTGGCTGGTTATATCCCCTGTGGCCATATTTGAGCTTATAAGTTCGGGCACCTCCTGCAATCGATAGCAGCTGGTTCCCGAGGCAAATCCCAAATACCGGCGTATCCCTCTCAAGCGCTTTTGCAAGGTGCATGATGGTTGGGGCGCACAGCTGGGGATCGCCCGGACCGTTCGAGAGTACCAGTCCCTGATAATCCTCATTCGTAAAATCATAATCCCATGGCACCCTCTTTACGGTAACACCAAGGTCGATAAGACAACGAAGTATGTTGTTCTTCACCCCGCAGTCAACCAATATAATTTTTTGATCATTCCCCTGATAAACCTGGGGTTTTGGGATGCTGACCATCGCCACGAGGTTTTCTTTATTGGGATCATGGAAATCGACTTCACCTTTTGAGGAGGAAATGATCTTACCCAGCATGGTTCCTTTTTCGCGAAGGTGTTTTGTCAGCGCCCTGGTATCGATCCCGTATAATCCCGGGATGTTATTTTCGCTGAGCCAGTCGGAAAGACTTTTCATAGCATTCCAGTGGCTGTAATTCACTGAATAATCAGAGATGATCAGACCGGTGATATGCACGTGGTCCGATTCAAAAAATTTCGAAAGCCCTTTTTCAAAGCGATCGCGGGGCACTCCGTAGTTCCCGATCAGCGGGAAGGTAAGTACCAGGATTTGTCCCTTGTAGGAAGGATCGGTAAGACTTTCGGGATAACCGGTCATGGCTGTATTGAACACCACTTCCCCTGCAACTGAACAGTCGGCACCGAATTGTTTCCCCTCCAGCCTGGTACCATCATCGAGTACCAGATAACTTTTATTATTCATTCCATGACAGTTTGATAAATACTGTTTCAAAAGCTGCGATCTTCAGTTCTCCCGGAAGCGGCGAAATTTCTTCGCCAAGAACATTCACCCTGGAAGCCCTGATGTTTTTCTTCTTTATCGCCGGATCTGAATCGTCTGTTTTCAGCAGCGACAAAGGGTCGAAAGTGGCTGATTGGCCAGCGGTTTCACGCAGCTGGTACAGCACACCCTTATGATCATTGGCAGGTAAAGCATTCAAAAGTAAAACGTTTTGCGGAATATTCGCCATAAAGGCTTTCTTTGTCGCTTTGTTATTATCCTTGCCAGCCGGGGGCAAGACCCTGGCAAGCAAAGGCACACGGGAAGCCCAGGCGAAACGTGCAGCTTCGTCGTTCGCCACTGAAAAGCCTGAGGTGATCTGGTAACTCCACCTCAACTCCCCTTCCTGGCTCGCCAGGAAATTGGTAGTCCAGTAATTGTTCAGGACCCAGGAATAGATCACAGGGGCCGGTTTCTGAACAACAGCTGAGAACTTGCCGAGGTTGAGATCTCCAAGTTGTACTATCGGGATCTCGGGCGAAACAAAAATCACGCCGCAGCTGTCATCGTTAAGCGAAACATAATTCTGTATCCCCTGCCAATCTGTGGCTGATCCGTTAATCTGATCTTTTCCAGCCTCGACCACGGCCCCTGCGACTTCATAAGACAGCTTGTTTTTGTTGTTCATTCTGAAGGGAAAAGAAACATACACTCCTTCCGGGTCAGTGACCGCAATTTTTTTCATCGAATACCTGAACTCGATTTTTTTCTCAGTGCTGTAAAGCCTGATCTCGCATTGTATCCCGTCGCTGGTTGCGCAACCGGGAAGCTGGCCTGTAAGTGTTAAACTTGTCCACACCGGCCCTTTGGTTACACCGGAAACTTTGATGTTTCCCCAAGTTTTTCTTTTATATTCTTCAAGGTGCCCCTTCGAGATCTGCTCCCGGTTTTTTCCGAGGGTCTCGTAAATAAATTCCCCGAAGCCATATTGCGCAGCTTTATCAACAAGTTCCCGATGAATGTCTTTATCGTACAGGCTGATTATCCTGCCCGAATCCTCATCAATTTTTAAAACATACCACTGGTTCTCGAGGCTCCCTGTAAATTTCGACAGGACCGGGTGCATGAATGGTTCATTCAAAACCAGGATGCGGTATGTATTGTATCCCATAGGTGGTAGGTTGCGGGCAAAAACAGTCCAATAATTGCCTTCGGGCCGTTCACCCGAGACTTGTATTTTCACTTCGTTATTTTCGTCATCAATCATTCTGAACTGCCTGTCGGCCGGGAGTAACTGCTGATCGATATACATGTTCACATTCCCGCTCCGGTTCCAGCTAAGTGTATTGATTACCGAAACAGAAGCTGCTTTTTGAAAAGACGGCAGATAATCCTGTACGCAACCCATGACTTCCTCACGCAGTATCCTGTTTTTCTTCACGGCCTCCCAAACGTATGAAAGTTTTTCGCCAAGCTGGACTACACTGTTTTCGCATAAAGGGTCAGAAATGCTTTCGGCTGCGCCAAAGGTATGTTCATCATAGAAAGCCAGGTCTTCAAAAATCTGCTGATGGAGGTCCCAAATATGCCGGCCCGTTTCAGAGCCCATGATCCCGGCAATGGCCATCAGCCCGTTATTCGCAATAAAGTCAGCATGGGCCATTCTTGCATAGGCTGTAGTAAGCGCGGCCGATCCGAATCCGTCGATCCACCAGTCGGGCCAGGCTCCCCGCACAACCGGCAGTTCCGAAGCATGCTTTTCTTTAACCTGGTCAAGAAATTCAGAGACTGTAGCCAGCCGCAGTTCAGGCCAAACGTACGTTTCATTCCATTCTTTAACGATATTGCAGGCCGTTGTTGAAGGAGGCGAGTTATCGGTTTGATATCCGCTGAATTGTATGGCATATTCATTGAAAGGATATCCCTTGCCTGAAATTTCAGCCAGGTGCCTGAACAGGTTTTTCTCGAGTGACTCCGTATTATTGATGATACCCAGGGTATTGCCACACATATAATGTTCTGGGCGGTTTACGATAATTTTCCTGCCTGAGGGGCTTTCCCACCAGAAAGTAGTGGGCCGGCCAAAGGGCCTCAATGCCCTGTCGGTATTCTGTCCCATATTCAGGTAGTCAATACCTGCGCCGCTGAGGTAATCAACCAGGCACCAGGGAACCCCGTTAATATCATCCTGCATCGCAGCTTTCACCCTAAAGCCCAGGCTGCGGAAATAGTTAACAGGCTGAAGTGAGGCTGCAATGCTGGCTTCATCGGCCAGGTCGGAAGAATTCAGGTACAAGCCCGTGAGCTCTATCCTGCCTTCCGAGGCCCTGCGTTTCAAACGCCCGATCTGCGAAGCAGGCCTGGTTTTAAGATATTCGTTCAGCGCCCAGGAAGTTTCGCAAGTCCACCTGAATCTGGCCGCATCAGGAAAAGAATCGGTCTGGTCGCAATAATCCAGCGCATAATCGATATACCTGAGGTGTTCGGGAAGGATCTCGGTCTGTGGCCTGGTGTACCCTATATCGGTATGTGTATGCTGAACGAAGAAGATCTTCCACGGCCTGATATGATGCAAAGTAATCTCTTTCTGGACATCAGGCCTTCCTTCTATGCTGATCTTCAGGTTCTGTTTCTGTCCCACGGCTGTTTCCGGAAAGAGAAGCCTGATTTTATTATAGCCAGGAAGAAGAGTGAGCCGGCTGATCTTCCCGTCGTTCTGCTCAATAGTCGTCTTTACAGGATCTCCGGGATGGATAAACTCTGCAATGACAGAAAAATAATTTATGTTATCAGCTCCGCGGATGAGTGCGTCCTGCTGGTCCAGGGTGGTTTTTTCTGCCACGCCTGTTTCAAATGTCATATACCAGGTACGGCTGCCTGCCGATTCCCCGCTTACTTTCAGGCTCTGCCTTTCGCCTTTTCTGATAAGCGCTGACGGCACGGTAAGAAAGGCATAGCCCATGGGATCATTGTATTTATCGAGCATTACAGGACTGAAGGTCAGGGATATTCCGTCAGCCCCGTTCACTGTCCATCTTTGTTTATCTGAAACCGGTGGATTTGAAAATTCCAGGCAATATTTTCCGTTCAGGAACAGCTTATAGGAATGGCTGTCAGGATTTGCATCCATCCCGAACATCCATATAAATTGAGAAGAATCTGAAGAAAGTCCTGAAGGTACTTTCTCTGTCTCCCACTCGATGAATTGCAATGAATCTTCAGAACGCACCAACAGTGAAGTTCTCACATCCGGTTCAGGAGAATGATAAACGAAACCACCTCCCCGTACTGAGCAATCCCATCCCATGAAAAATGCTGAAGGCCAGCCTGTCTTCTCAACGGCAAACAAGCCTTTTGAGGCTAACAGCAGAAGTAGGGCCAGTCCCAGGCAAACTGATCGTTTACTCATGGAACAGAGTTTCTTTCCTTACGGGGGTTTTTGGCATTCCCCGGCTTTCTATATAAAGCTGCAGATCGGCGCTTCCGGTACGCTGAAGGTACTCAACCCTGATGGCGTGATATCCTGCATTCATTCCTACTTCCGCACTCTTTTCCTGAATTCCGTGAAGACCGTCGTTATTGATCCATAACCGTTCGTCAAGAAAGAGTTTGCTCCCATCATCTGATGCAAGGCTGAAACGGTACAAAGCCCGCCTGGGGACTTTTATAAAACCAAAATAATAGATTGCAAAATTTTCATTTCGTTTTTTCGGAGCCAAAGTGATGGTATCCACTACTCCGAAAACCCATTGCTGCATTTTTTTGAAATTTGGTATATTGTCCCATTCGCCTTCAAAATACCTGTACGAGAGCCCGGGTTTGAGATCGGAAACTGCTCTTGCGACTGTGGGTACTTTCAGTTTGAAAAACCTGCTGCTGGTCCCGCTTACAGGTTTGCCGTCCCTGAAACACCTTGCATTTACAGTACATTCGTTATACAGGTTAAAAGGACCTTTATACAGTAGTGCGCCGGAATCAACCGGTCTGATGGAATCGCTGATCAAAAATTTTATCTTAACATTCGGACGTGAGGAAGCGAGAGTGACCTTCAGGGAATCAATCAGGCTGGAATAATCAGCAAGGATCTCAGGCGGATTCGTAAAATCAGGTTCCCCCTTAAGTTCGAGCACAACAACAGAATTTATACTGTCGGGAGCAACTTTTGGAAGTGCAATGGTGATTGCATCATTTTTTCTGCCAGTTTTAAGTTTTGGGTGGTCCGCAGAAGAAAGCAGGAAGGCCTTGTTCACTTTATTCATACAGCCTTCGACAATAAGTTGCCCGTCTTCAGGCCAGTTAAAGACATGGAGGTAAAGCCTGAAGCCGCCTTTTATTGATTTCATCGAACACCTGCCCCAGGGGGTCGAACTCAAAGGGCTGGCCGAGGTACCGTATACCGATTCGGAATTTAACTTCATCCATTTACCGATATCCCTTAGCCTGTCGATGCTCTCTGAAGGGAACGTGCCAAGAGCTGTCGGACCGACATTAAGCAGGTAATTGCCGCCTTTCGAGACAATATCTGCCAGCATACGAATCAGTTCTTTTGAGCTTTTAAAATTATGGTCGTGGCTGTTATATCCCCAGTGATCGTTCATGGTCATGCAGGTTTCCCAGTCAGTGCCTGGCAATCCTGTGGCAGGAATCTGCTGCTCCGGAGTTCCGAAATCGCCACCGAACATACCCTGTTTGGTCAGACCTTCCATATCAAGCCGGCCAGCGCCCACACGGTTATTGATAATAATGGAAGGCTGAAGGGTTCTTACATAATTGTATAAATCAAGACCCCGGGTCTGGTTCCAGGTCGATTCCCATTCCCCGTCGAACCATAGCACTCCGATATCACCATACTGAGTCAGAAGTTCTTTAAGTTCTGCCTTCATATAAGCCACATATTTATTATAATCGGCATCCTCAACGCCGCGGTCCTTCTCCCATTCCCTGCGGGGAAGGTAATCGGGATGATGCCAGTCCATTATCGAATAATAAAAACAAAACCTTAGTCCATACTTTTTACACGCAGCCGCAAGCTCCTTCATAGGTTCACGCTGAAACGGTGTTTTCATAATGTTAAAATCGGTCTGCCTGGTATCGAACATACAGAAACCATCATGGTGTTTCGAGGTTATCACAATATATTTCATGCCAGCATCTCTGGCTGCTTTCACCCATTCATCGGCATTAAAATTCACCGGGTTGAACTTTGGCATAAACGAATTATAAGTTTCGAGGGGTATCTCTGCTGAAGTACGGATCCATTCCCCATAACCGGTCTTATCATTCCAGGTCCCTGCCGGAACGGCATAAAGGCCCCAGTGAATGAACATTCCAAACCGGGCTTCGCGCCACCATTGCATGCGGGAATTATGCTCAGCCGTTGTTTCTTTCTGTGCAAAAAGCCAGGGAACAAGGCAAAAAGAAAATAATATCAGGATTAGTGATCGTTTCATTGGTATATCTTGTTTGAGAAGTATAATATTTATCCGGCGATAAAATTATAAAATCTGACCTTTAGAAACTAACTTCGTGAGATCAAAAAGCTGCTTTGTTCATTACTTCTTTTCAAGGCAAAGAAAACCCTGAACCGAAAAATCATTCTGCCTTCGGTTCTTTATAATTTAATGCGGATGCATTAATTGAGCAGGCTAAATCTTATTACATAGGCACCTCGACGATGACCACCTGGTCACCAGGCTGGACATTATTTACCGGATCTGTAAAAAATGCAGATTCAGCCAATAATTGACCAGGCACAGGGTTAGGTTGGACCGGGGGTTTTGGCGGAGCAATGCATTTGCCCATTTTCCAGATGGTGGTCCCGCCCGGCTTTGTGACCTTAAAACCCTTCTGGTACAAGATCTGAATAATATCGATAGGGCGACAGGCGGCAAAATCAATTTTAGTAAAAGACTGAGATGCTGCCAGATTCGAATTCTGATCGAGGATGTAAACAGTTAGATTTCCGATTACTGCCATATATCAATATTTAGGTTAAATTTTGCTATAAATTTATGAAATATCCAGCAAAAAGCAATATTATTTGAAAAAAACTCAATTTGTTATACCTTTGATCTCTAATTGAATTAATGACATATTTCATGTTGCGCCGTATTTATGCTATGCTAATGTTGGTGTTTGTTATTACGTTACAAACATCTTCATTGTATTCCCGGGAAAACCTGAATAAGTTCTCGGGATACTCCTGCCAGGTCAGGAACTGGCTGCCCGGCGGCAATACCCCTGCGAGTATTTACAGTATAGCCCAGACTCCCGACGGCTATCTCTGGCTTGCAAATGAGTTTGGTCTTTACAGGTTTGACGGTTTACATTTCACATTGTTCAATCAATCTTCGAAAGGCCCTTTTAAGTACCAGGATTGCAGCGCCCTGTATCTTACCCGCGACAGCACACTTATTGCAGGTTTCAGTAAAGGACTGCTCCTGGCATATAAGAACCAGCATTGGTCTTTGCTGGATTCGGAGAAGGTATTCATGTATAAAGACATAACTGCAATTTCGGAAGACATTGATCACAATCTCTGGATCGGGCTTTCAGGCAGAGGCGTAATCCGGTACACAAGAAAGACCTCGGCAGTAATAAATATTTCTGAAGGAATTTGCGATAATAATATCAATGTGATATGTCCCGGTAAAGGTCATGATATATGGATAGGAACAGATAACGGGCTTTGTTTGATCGAAAATAATAAAATCATAAGATTTTCCGAGCTGGATGGGCTGAAGCATCAGAACGTTAACGCGTTGTGGATGGACCCGGAGAATACGTTATGGATCGGCACTGCTGATGGTCATTTATTATATCTTGAAAACGGGAAGATCTTTTCCTTTGAAGACAAACCCGGAATGATAAAAAGCTGCATCAGGCAGATCATCGGGTATGAGAAAAACATGCTTGCCATAGCTACGGAAGGGCAGGGTTTGTTATTCCTGAATACAAAATCGGGAAAGGCTGAGCCACCTGTTACAGGCAAAAATAATTTATCTAACCTGGTGTTATCTGTATTCAAAGACCGGGAGGGAAACCTCTGGGCAGGGTCAAGGGCTTCGGGGCTTTCAAGGATAAGGATGGTTCCGGTGGAAACGCTCAACTCAGGGAACGGGCTTTCAGGGGATTGTATAACCTCTATTATTCAATCGGTTGACGGAAGTATCTGGATCGGGAATTCCACAGGCGGCATCGACAGAATAAAAGACAACAAGGTTGAAAACTTTGGATCAATGATTGGTCTTGGGAAATTCCCGGTGTTCTCATTAGCCCTTGACAACATGAACAATATATGGGTAGGGAGCCTGAAAATGCTGGTAAAATTTGACGGTAAATCCCCGATATTGTTTTCTTCAAAACTTCAACTGAACTGCACTTACTATCACGCACTGTATTTTGCAAAAGACGGAAAACTTTGGATTGGGACGGATCAGGGAATAGTCATTCTGAAAGATGAAAAAGTTGTTTCGGTACTTACTGCAAAGGAAGGATTGCCAAGCGATAAAATTTTCTGTTTCCTTGAAGACCATAAGGGGTTCGTTTGGGCAGGGACTCAGGATGGAGGGCTGGCAAGGATAAAAGACGGGAAAATAAAGTCATACGGGATTAAACAGGGACTTACTGATAACATGGTACTCTGCCTTCACGAGGATTCCCTTGAAAACATCTGGATAGGCACTGGCCGGAATGGCCTTTTTCAGTTGAATCCTGAAACAGAAACCTTCACTCCGGTTATACCTGACAAGTTATCATCAGCCATTGGCTATATTTTTGAGGATAAGCTGGGTCATATCTGGTTTGCAGGTTCAAACGGGCTGATCGCTGTAAAATTAAATATCCTTCAGAAATCATTACTGGAAAAAAAATGGCCCGTGTACCTGCACAGCATCGCCTTTGATACAGCAATAGGATTCTCCGGTCTGAATTTAGGACTTTACCCCGGGGCATGGAAACTGAAAAATGGTCAGTTCTGGTACCCGGGTTCAGGAGGAATTGCAATCATCAATCCAGGGACGTCCCTGGGCAGCAGTTATACGCCTGTTCCGGTTATTGACTCAGTCCTCGTTAATAATGTTCCTTCTTTGAACCATGATGTTGCCGAAGTTGGGGCAGGCATGATGCACCTTGAGATCCATTACACTGCTCCCTCTTTTATTTTACCCGAAGAGCTGACGTTCCGTTACCGTCTTACCGGGTTTGACCGGGGTTGGGATACTGCAGGAAAGCGCCGTACAGCCTATTACACTAACGTTCCCCCGGGCAATTATACTTTTGAGGTCCAGGTTTTCAATGACCTTGGTGAGTTATCTCCAACCACTGCAAGTATACAAATTCATGTGCTTCCGTTCTTTTACCAAACCTGGTGGTTTATACTCCTTTGTATTACCGCAGGCCTTGTATTAATCAGTTTTATAATCAAGTACCGCATCAGCTATATCCGTGAGAAAGAACTGGAAGGGCTTGTCAATGAACGCACTGAAGAAATCAGGAAGCTGAATGAACAACTGGAACAGAGGGTAATTGACAGGACTGCCCAGCTGGAAGCCGCAAATAAAGAGCTCGAGGCATTTTCCTATTCCGTTTCTCACGACCTTAAAGGGCCCGTGCGCAGGATAGACGGTATTGCGAAGGCTTATATCGAGGATTATTTTTCAAAGCTCGATGAAACCGAAAAGGACTTTCTGAGTAAGATCACTGAATCGGCAAGATCAATGAATATACTTATCGATGAGTTACTTAAGCTTTCACGCATAGCACTGCATGACATAGACAAAATGCAGGTCAATCTCAGCGATATGGCCATGGAAATTAACCAGGAAATAAAGAAACAAAACCATGGCCGTAAAGTCCGGCTGATGATTCAGGAAGGACTGCTTGATTATTGCGATCCAAAACTCCTGCGCATCGCTTTCCGTAGTCTCTTTGACAACGCATGGAAATTTTCAGGAAAAGAAAAGGAGTCGGTGATCGAATTCAGCCGGACAAAGAAGGACGGAAAAACTGTCTATCTTATCAGGGATAACGGGGTTGGCTTCGATATGGCCTATTATGACAAACTGTTCACTCCTTTTCAGAGACTTCACAGCGATGATCAATTCACCGGAACCGGCATCGGTCTGGCAACAGTCAAACGGATCATTCTGAAACATGGAGGGCTGATCTGGGCCGAAAGTTCAGCCGGAGAAGGCGCAACATTTTATTTCATCTTATCTTCAGGCTCATAAACAAATAAGCGCGTGTAAATGACAAAAATTAAGCTATTACTTATTGAGGATGACGAAACCGATGCATTGCTGATCATCAGGCAGCTGAAAAAAGACGGCTTTGATGTTGAACATGTGAGGGTTAAAACCCAGGCAGAAATGGAAGCGGAACTTGATAAAGGGGGCTGGGACATCGTGATCTCCGACTATTCTATGCCGGGATTCAGCGGGCAGGAAGCTTTGAGGGTCTTTAAACTGAGAAATCTCGACATTCCGTTTATTCTTGTTTCCGGGACCGTTGGAGAAGACCTCGCAGTGAGCATCATGAAAGGCGGGGCCAACGATTACATGATGAAAAGTGCAATGAACAGGCTTGGTCCGGCAGTAAAGAGGGAACTTGTAGAAATGCAGGGAAGAATTGAGAAGAAACTGGCCCAGAAAGAGCTCATTGTTGCCAAACTTGCTGCTGAAGAATCAAGCCGTGTAAAATCTTCGCTGCTTGCGAATATGAGTCATGAATTCCGCACTCCCATGAACGGGATACTGGGGTTTACAGAGATACTCAGTACGTTAATCGCTGACGATTCTCAAAAGGCAATGACACATCATATCCTGACTTGTGCTAAACGGCTTTTAGGAACATTAAATTCAATTATGACCTTTGCCCAGCTTGATTCAGGCTATAAACTTAACCTCATCAATGTCAATCTTTCTGCTCTTCTGGAAAGCACTGTTGCCAGTATCAGGGCCCTGGCAAAACAAAAACAACTAATTGTTAACTGCCAGATAGAACAAGGAGTATTTATCCATTCTGACGAACATCTTTTCCAGATTTCGTTTCTGAACATACTTGATAATGCTGTAAAATTTACGAATCAGGGAGAAATCGATATAAGTTTAAAGAAGGGGACAACACCATCCGAAGGTATTATAATTACTGTACATGACACGGGAATAGGGATCCCTGCTGAAAAACAGGAAATGATATTCGAGGAATTCAGGCAGGCCAGCGAAGGATATGACAGGCCTTATGAAGGCAGCGGGCTTGGACTTTCCATTACAAGGAAAAGCTTGCATTTGCTCAACTGCAGCCTGGCTCTTGAAAGCGAAGTCGGGCATGGATCAACCTTTACACTGAAAATTCCTGCCAGTTCGATGTTACCTGACAGCAGAAAGGATAATGCCAATAAGCATACGGGTTTTATTCCCGGTCACGAGAATCAAAGCGAATCACCGCTCCTGCTGCTGGTTGAAGATAATGACGCAAATATTGACCTGATGAAGTTGTATCTGAAAAAAGACTTCAGGCTCGATATTGCAAAAGATGGATTGTCTGCTATTGAACTAACCGGAAGAAACAGTTACGATTGCATACTGATGGATATTAACCTGGGACCCGGAATGGACGGTGGTGAGGCCATCCAGCAGATCCGGCAGATACCTGGTTACCTCACAACACCTATCATTGCTGTCACCGGCTACACACTGCAACAGGAAAAGGAAGCGATACTTAACAAGGGGGCGGACCATTATCTTGCCAAACCTTTCAACAAAAACCAGCTTACCGATTTGCTTTGCGTTGTATTTGGGACTCCTTCTATCGTATCAGAGTGACCTGACCTTTATTCGAGATCCTGGTTTTCTTCGAAGTTTCATAAAAGATCACCCAGTTGTAAACTTCCGACGGACATGGTTTCCCTTTAAATGTACCATCCCATCCTTCTGTCACATCGGTAGTTTCATACACTATCTGACCCCAGCGGTCGAAAATCTGCATATTAAACAGAGTAATGTTCTCAGGAGGGACGCCGAGAATTTTGAACTTCTTGTTTTTCCCGATTGCGCTGCCGGGATTGAAGGCATTGGGTATGTTCGGATGGACAAATACGGTAACCGTATCATAAAATTCATCCCCAGCACAAATCCTGGCATAAACCACATAGGTGGTTGTTTCATTAGGTGTAACATTGATGGATTGGCCTTCCCCTATCTCAGTACCTGCCTGGTACCACTTATAAACTATTTTATCACCGGGGGTAAGAGGTTTCAGTTGATACCTGATCGTATCCACAAGGTATCTGTCAGGACCGTCAGGCAGATATTTCCAGGCTGTGTCTTTCGCAGACCAGGCCGTGGCATTATATCCCTGAACCGGGAATCCGATAGTTCCATCCCGGTTCTGAATACCAAGTGTTGCTTTATTTCCCAGCCAGCTGCATTCCGGTTTTCGCATAATATGGTTTTCTATCATGTTACTTCCCTCGTTCAGGATGATCTGGAAAGTTGCCACCGAATCCATACAATTATACAACGGACATTCGCACCACATCACTATAAGACTCCGGTTTGGTTCCTTTCCGATCGTCTGGTAGAAGATATAAGGGCTTCCTGCAGAAATAGGGTTCAGGTCGACAAACGGTCCCAGAATACAATTTTTTGGGTTATAATCGGCATTGCTCGGCACACTAAAGGCCTTGCGGGTCCCAATAGCATTTGGGTTTGGGCTCAGGCTCACCCAGCCGTTGGCCCCGACATAGAATTGAGTATACTTGTACCCGAAAAAAGTGAACTCGAACCCGATAGGGAGAGGTCCCTGCACCCCGTCATCCGTGATATTAATTCCAATACCAAGCATCCCGTAAGTAGCTGTTAGCGTTACCGGAACTCCCGGATTGATTGTATCATCAACACCCGCACTAAGCTGGGAAAATGACCAGAGGGGAAATAACAGCAGAAGCACTATAAGTCTGAGTTTCTTCATTTCATCAAGCCTGCTGCAATAAATCAAAACCATGCGATTTTCAAATACGGCATGTTCTATGCAAAGATCAACAATTTGCCGGAAAATTAATACATTTGTAATTCATTCGATATCCATAACGCTTCCGGTATTATAAAAATTTTTGACCATGAAATACCCTTAAGGACAAAGTTCATACAAACCGTGAATGTTAATTATGGGTATTCCATGTGCCCGATTTGTTAAAAAATAAATTATTCACACATGAAAAAAGACACTACACTTTTTAACATCATTAAAAAGGAACTTCACCGCCAGAGCAGCGGTCTTGAACTTATTGCATCCGAAAATTTCGTGAGCGACCAGGTACTGAAGGCAATGGGGTCATGCCTGACCAACAAATATGCCGAAGGCTACCCCGGCAAACGATATTACGGGGGTTGCCAGAACGTTGATGAATCGGAACAACTTGCGATCGATCGCGCAAAAACCCTGTTCAATGCTGAATGGGCCAACGTGCAACCCCATTCAGGAGCCCAGGCCAATATGGCGGTTCTTATGACAGTGCTGAAACCTGGCGATACCTTTATGGGGCTTGATCTTGCACATGGAGGCCATCTTTCACACGGCTCTCCCGTAAATTCATCAGGTATTTTTTATAAAGCCGTTGGATATCAGGTCGAACAAAGTACCGGTGTGATTGATTACGACAAAATGGAAGCCCAGGCGCTTCAGGTCAGACCAAAGATGATTATTGCCGGTGCTTCAGCATATTCCCGTGACTGGAATTATAAAAGGATGCGCGGGATAGCTGATAAAATCGGCGCTATCCTTATGGCCGATATCGCCCACCCTGCCGGCCTCATTGCAAGAGGTCTGCTGAATGATCCTATGCCCTGGTGTCATGTTGTGACCACAACCACCCACAAGACTTTGAGGGGCCCGAGAGGGGGTATGATTCTTATGGGCAAGGATTTCCCGAACCCCTGGGGTCTTACCACACCCAAGGGCGAAGTAAAAATGTTCTCCCAGCTGCTTGATTCAGCTGTTTTTCCAGGGGTGCAGGGCGGTCCGCTCGAACATGTGATCGCATCGAAGGCAGTATCCTTCTTTGAAGCTCTTTCGGATGAGTATATGGACTATGTTATCCAGGTCAAGAAAAATGCCGCTGTTATGTCAAAAGCTTTCGTTGACAAAGGGTATCATGTTATTTCAGGCGGTACCGACAACCATCTGATGCTGATCGATCTCAGAAAGAAATTTCCCAACATCAGTGGCAAACAGGTTGAGAATACACTTGTTCAGGCCGACATCACTGTAAACAAGAACATGGTTCCCTTTGACAGCCGTTCGCCTTTCCAGACTTCCGGGCTGAGGGTAGGAACTCCGGCTGTAACCACAAGAGGCCTTAAAGAGAAGCATATGCCGCTCATTGTGGATATGATAGATGAGGTAATCAGCGAAATTGAAAACCAGGATGTTATATTGAGAGTCAGAAAAAGGGTCAATGAAATGATGGCCGATTATCCTTTATTTGCTTATTGATCATAAAGCAGCTTTATGAAAACCCTGTATCTTATGCGACATGCCAAATCCTCCTGGGAGACTACAGGCATCGCCGATGACCATCGCCAATTGCTCCCAAAAGGAGTAAGCAAGACAAAACTTGTGGCGAATTATATGATCAGGGATGGAGGGAAAATAGACCTGATGCTCTCCAGCCAGGCTGTCAGGGCTTATGAAACAGCTAAGATCATGGCTGCCTGCCTCGATTATCCCGTTGAAAACATCCTGAAAGACAGAAGAATATACGACGGTCCCTATGACAGAATGCTCGACCTCATCTACTCAACCTCCAATGATGCTGATTCCCTGATGATCATTGGCCACAACCCCCTGATCACACAATTGGCCAACCTCTTCCTTCACCCTGGTATAGAAAATATGCCAACGTCGGCAGTAGTCTGCATTTCTTTTCAAAGTGCCAAATGGGAGGAAATTCCGGTTTCGAGGTCGGAAAAGAAGTTCTATATTTTCCCTAAATTGCTGAAATAAAACAAGACCTGTATCCTGAAAAATGACAGCAAAGACCAAGTTACCTATCCTCAACAGGGAAATCAGCTGGCTTCATTTTAACGGCCGGGTTCTTCAGGAGGCGGCTGACAGAAGTAACCCTCTGCTGGAACGCTTAAAATTCCTCGGCATTTTTTCCAATAACAGGGACGAATTTTTCCGCGTTCGCGTAGCCACGTTGAACCGCATGCTCAAGGTGAAAAGCCTGCCTTACGATACAGCTGTGAACCCTAAAAAGGTACTGAAAGAGATTTTCGAAATCGTGCAGGTGCAGGAAAAAGAATTCATGTCGGTGTATGAAGAAATTGTGGGCGAACTGAAATCACATGGTATTTCGATCATTGACGAGAGCCAGCTAAATGAGGAACAGGGCCTTTTCGTAAAAAAATATTTCCGGGAACAGGTGCGTGTAGGGCTCTTTCCGATCATGATCAGCAGCCTGAGGGAAATCTCCTCTCTGGTCGACAAATCCATTTACCTTGCAGTTAAGCTTGGGCGTTCCGACCGCAAAATCAAGGACGACTTTGCCCTCATTGAATTACCAACCCGAACTGTTTCACGTTTCCTCATTCTGCCATCAAATGATGAGAATCATTATGTTATTCTGCTGGATGACGTGGTCCGCTATTGCCTGTCGGATGTGTTCTCAATATTCGGCTATGACACCTTTTCGGCTTATACAGTAAAGATCACCAGGGATGCGGAGCTTGATTTTGATTCCGACGTTTCGAAAAGTTTTCTCGAAGTGATCAGCGAAAGCCTGAAACAAAGAAAACGCGGTATACCGGTAAGGTTTGTCTTTGACAAAGCAATTCCGGGGGACTTGCTTAAGCTGCTTCAGAAACGGCTGGATATCGGGAAGAACGATCCCACCAGGGGAGGTGGAAGGTATCACAACTTCAAGGACTTCATGGGTTTTCCCAATATGGGGCATAAGGAGTTGCAGTATTCTCCCCTGCCTCCGTTGAAGCATAAAGATCTCTTTGAGAACCGGTCTGTTCTTTCGATTGTAAGGGAAAGGGATATTATGCTGAGCTTCCCTTACCAGAGCTTTCAGTATATCATCGACCTTCTGAGGGAAGCCTCAATCGACCCGAAGGTTCGTTCCATCAAGATGACAATTTACCGTGCGGCAAAGAATTCCGGCGTGATCAATGCCCTGGTCAATGCCGCCAGGAATGGAAAATACGTGACAGTATTCATGGAACTCCAGGCGCGCTTTGACGAGGAGGCCAATATTTTCTGGACCGGAAGGCTGAGAGAGGAAGGGGTGAAAGTAATCCACGGTATTCCCGGTTTTAAAGTTCACAGTAAGCTTATCCTCATCCGCCGTAAAGAAAACAATAAGGATTTCTTTTATTCACTGGTTGGTACAGGAAATTTCAACGAAGATACTGCAAAGATTTATGCCGACATCAGCCTTCTTACAGCTAAACAGGATATCTGCCATGACGTTGTGAATGCCTTTCACATGATGGAAGCCAGCCTGAAACCTTATAAATTCGAGAAACTCATCCTTTCGCCTTTCTCGATGCGGAATTTTTTTATCAAACTGCTGAACAAGGAAATCAAGAATGCGAAGGCCGGGAAGGAAGCCTGGGTAATTGTCAAGCTGAACAGCCTGGTCGACGAAACTATTGTAAGGAAGCTTTACAGGGCCAGCGTTGCAGGAGTCAAAATTCAGCTGATAATCCGTGGAATTTGCGTATTACTGCCTGAAGTTGAAGGCATCAGTGAGAACATTAAAGGGATCAGCATTGTTGACCGCTTCCTGGAACACGCGAGGGTCCTGGTATTTGCCAATGGAGGAAAACCGTTGTACTATATCACTTCTGCCGACTGGATGGTGCGCAACTTCGACAACCGGGTTGAAGTCGCCTGCCCGGTTGATGATGCTGATCTCAGGAAAGAACTCCAGGACATGCTCGATATTGAACTTGCAGATAACGTTAAAGCAAGGATCATTGCCGGCCGGGAAGCCAACAGGTATAAGAACGGCGATGCACCCAAACTCCGTTCCCAGATTGAATTTTACAATTATCTGAAAGCTAAGCTGGGATAAGACCTGTATATTTGAACCTTAATTCATCCCGTCAAATTACTGTGGAAACGCTGAAAAAAATCCTGAAGGTCCTGACTAATAAATACCTTATTATTACAGTAGCCTTTATTGCCTGGATGGTATTCTTTGACAGCAACAATGTGTTTACCCGGGCTAAGCTGCGTGATAACCTTGATGAGCTTCGGCAGGAAAAACATTTTTACATAGATGAAATACAGAAAGATTCTGCGTTGACAAAAAAGCTGCTAACCGATTCCACAGAACTGGAACGCTTCGCGAGGGAAAAATACCTTATGAAAAAAAGCAACGAAGATCTTTACCTCGTTATTGATACCGCATCAGATAAGGACAAATAACAATTTATAAAGGAACAATAAACGATCACTGGGGGTCCACATCGATAAGGACCCTGACAGGGTGAAACTCCGGTTTTTGATAAAATGCCCCGATTATCTCAAGCAGCTTAGATTTTGCCAGTATTACCGAAGACTCTATTTCCACTTTAATAATAATATGTTTCAGATACTGGTTCATGATTCTTGACACGGGTGGGTATTCCGGTCCAAGAATACGGTTCCCAAAAATCCTGCTCAGTTTTTTGGCCAGGTCTGAAGCGGCCTGATCGACCAGTTGTGGATTCCTGTGTTTGATTCTCAGCAGGATAAGCCGGTAAAAGGGCGGGTATTTGAATTTCCTGCGTTCAGTCAGCTGGTGCTTGAACATCCCGGTATAATCATTTTTCATCACCGACTGAATGATGGGATGTGCTGGATTATAGGTCTGAATAATAACAGTACCCCGTTTCTTTTTACGACCGGAGCGTCCGCTTACCTGTGCCATCAGCTGAAAGCTTCTTTCTTCCGAACGGAAATCAGGAAAGTTAAGCATGTTATCGGCATTCAGAATGCAAACCGTGCTTACATGGTCAAAATCAAGTCCTTTGGTCACCATTTGCGTTCCCACCAGGATGTCGATCTTTTGCTCTTCAAATCCCGTGATGATGGTTTGGTAGGCATGCCTGCTGCGCGTTGTGTCAAGGTCCATGCGGGCAATCTTTGCTTCAGGGAGAAATATCCCAAGTTCTTCTTCGACCTTTTCTGTGCCGAATCCCTTCATTTTAACCCCTGTACTTTGGCAAACAGGGCAGACTGAGGGCACAGGGGACTCATAGCCACAGTAATGGCAGCGCAATTGGTTGCTTTTCTTATGATAGACCAGGGTAACATCGCAATTTTTACACATTGGCATCCAGTGGCATGCTTCACATTCGAGCCTGAGAGAGAACCCGCGGCGATTCTGAAATAAAATAGCCTGCTCCCTGTTCTGCAAAACTCCGGCCAACTGATCAAGAAGCGTTGCCGAAAAATGGGTTTTCATTCTCCCCCTCCGAAGTTCTTCACGGATGTTCACAATTTGTATCAGCGGCAGCTCCATTTCCCCGAAACGTTCCGGGAGTTCCACCAATGCATACTTTCCCTGTTGCGAATTATAGTAGGTCTCAATGGCAGGGGTGGCTGAACCAAGCAGGGCCTTTACCCCATGAAGATGGGCCAGGAACAAGGCTGCATCCCTTCCGTTATACCGGGGGGCAGGATCGACCTGTTTAAATGAAGAATCATGTTCTTCATCAACAATCACGAGACCAAGATCAGCAAAGGGAAGAAAAACTGCCGAACGGGCGCCAAGTATGATGTCATATGAGGCACTGCCGCCTGGTCTTTTACTACTGACTGAAGCCCGTTTCCAAACCTCAGCCCTTTCAGCGTCGTTAAAGCGGGAATGATAAACCCCTACCTTGTCGCCGAAATACTTCCTGAGCCGGTTGATGATCTGCGTGGTGAGTGCAATTTCAGGCAGAAGAAATAATACCTGCCTGCCCTGTTCAATGATGTCATTGATCAGTTTGATGTAAATCTCTGTTTTTCCTGAGGAAGTGACGCCGTGAAGCAGCACGACGTCTTTCTCAGTCCAGGAGTCGCGGATCTCCTTAATGGCCCTGTTTTGCTGATCAGAAAGCGAAATGGAACCGGGGCTGGATTCAGGGTTCAATTTTGTTTCCCTGACTGCAGTTTTTTCATAACCCTTAAAAACACCCTTCTTTATCAAAGAGTCCAGCACTGCCGCTGAACAAGCTGATTTTTTAAGCAGTTCAACTTTTTTTACTTCATGAAGTTCGTCAAACCCATGCCGTGAAATCTGTATATAATGCATGAGGATCTCAAGCTGCTTTTTTGCCCTCTTTTCGAGATGGTCAAAGAGTTCCTTCAAGGCAGCTTCATTGTTTGAGTATGCATCATCAAGTTTTATAAAGTATTCTTTTTTCGGACGATATTTCTCCCTGACCTCCTCCTCGAGAAGAACGATCCCTTTTTCTATTAATGTTTTAACGACCGGAATGATCTTCTGCTGTCCTATAATCCTGGAAATTCTGGAAATCTCAATACTTTTCTTACTGTTATACAGAGTCTCAACCAGACTAAATTCCTTCTCGTTCAGGGTCACCGAGTCGATTCTGTAATCCGGGTTTATGGCGACCCTGGTTTCACTGGCAAGTTTGAATGCAGAAGGCAGGGCTGCGTTCATTACTTCCCCTGTGGTACACATATAATAGGATGCCATCCAGTCCCAGAACCGGAACTGCCATTCTTTGACAAGAGCTTCATTGTCAAGGACCGAAAGAATGTCTTTGAAAGCCAGCGAGCTGTCTGCATCAGAATGGATCTTCCTGACCAGGGCCGTATAAATTTTCCGGTTCCCGAACTGGACAACCACGCGGCATCCAATGCCGACTTTGTCAGCGAATTCAGGAGGAACGGCATAAGTGAATGAACCCGGCAAGGGCAGCGGGAGGATTACATCGACGTACATTATTTTCGCTCGTTACAATGCTAAAATCCTCGCCAGCTCCAGTCCGCCGAAATTAAACTGTTTCTTTTTATTTATGGCATCGTCGAAGGAAGTAAACGTACTCATCTTATTTTCAATACCTATCATAACACCGCTTTTACCTTCGATCAGGGCATGAACGGCTTCAAAGCCTGTCCAGCTTGCCAGGATGCGGTCCTGCATTGTGGGTGATCCTCCCCTTTGTACGTGGCCAAGTACCGTAACACGGGTATCGATCTCGGGAAGTCTTTCCTTGACCTGTTTTGCAATGTCGTAAGCCCCTCCCATATCGTCGCCTTCGGCTACGATGACGATACCCGAGGTTTTGTTCTTGCGCATATCGTGTTTCAACAGCCTCGCAATATTGTCAATATATGTTTTCGTTTCCGGTACAAGTATAAACTCAGCTCCTGTAGCAACACCACTCCAGAGGGCGAGATAACCTGCATCCCTTCCCATCACCTCAATAAAAAACAAGCGGTCATGTGAGGTTGCTGTATCCCTGATCTTATCAGCCGCCTGAACCACGGTATTGCAGGCTGTATCAAACCCTATCGTGAAATCGGTTCCGTAGAGGTCATTATCGATAGTGCCCGGTAAACCGACAACAGGGATATTAAATTCCTTTTCAAAGATCTGGGCGCCGGTGAAAGTCCCGTTACCTCCAATCGCAACCAGGCCGTTGATCTTATGCTTTTCAAGGTTCTGAAATGCCTGCAGCCTGCCTTCATATGTCATGAAACGCTTGCTGCGGGCTGATTTCAGGATTGTGCCTCCACGCTGGATGATATTCGAAACGGAAGACCGTTCCATGGGTTCGATCTGTCCGTCGATCATACCTTCATAACCCCTGTAAATGCCGAAAACATCCATCCCTTCATTGATTGCAGTACGGACTACCGCACGAATTGCCGCATTCATCCCCGGTGAATCGCCACCGGAAGTGAATACTCCTATTCTTGTAACTCTTGGCATAAAAAATGATTTTAAATTCAGAGTGTAAAAGTAATTGATTTTTTGCCCTCGTACAGGTCGAAGCCCAGGAACCGGCATTCGAGTGGTCCATTGAAGATCTTGAACTTCTTCGAAGGTTTAAGTCCAACGAACTTGATGGCCTCAAGGTCTGAAGAAATCACCCAGGCTTTGTATCCGGTGTATTTACGTTTGAGAACATTCCCAATCATCTTGTAAAATGCAACCGAATCTTCAAGCTGGATTCGTTCATCATACGGAGGGTTCATAATTATGATGCCTGTGGCGGATGGCGGGATCGAATCCTCAAACGCGGTCTGCTTCACGTATATCATACGGTCCAGTCCGGCGAAGCCGATATTCTCAACCGCCTTTTTCAACATGATCACCGATTTGTCGAAACCTGTGATCCTGAGATCCTCCGGATGCTTGATATTGCCCTGAGCTAAAGATTTCACTTGCTCCCAGAGGGACGAATCGAAATCCTTCCACTTAATAAAGCCGTATTCGTTCCGGAAATATCCTGAAGGTATCCCCGAAGCTAGCATTGCGGCTTCGATAAGAATTGTTCCTGAGCCGCACATGGGATCAAGCAGGGCTTGCTTTCTGTCCCATCCTGTGAGCTGGACCAGGCCGGCTGCAAGGACCTCGTTGAGCGGGGCGATCCCGGTTTGCTTACGGTAACCCCGCTTATGCAATGAGGTTCCGGATGAATCAAGTGATACAGTGCATGTATTTTTAAACAGGTGAACGTTGATCCTCAGGGTGGGATCGTCAAGATCGACCGAGGGCCGTTTCCCTGTTTTTTCCCTGAACCTGTCAACTATGGCATCCTTCGTTTTCTGAGCTACGAACTGGGAATTCGTGAAGACCGTATAAGATATCACGGCATCGACCGCAAGTGTGGAATCTTCATCAAGATGGTCTTCCCAGGGAAATTCCTTTATCTCCTTATAAAAATCCTCCTGGGAATTGATCTCAAAAACATGAACCGGCAGCAGGATGCGGAGGGCTGAACGGCAGAGATAGTTGGCACGATACATGCAGGCTTTGTCACCTTCGAAACTCACTGAACGGTTCATTACCTCAGAGTTCAGCGCTCCTATGCCATCGAGTTCCTCTTTCAGGATCTGCTCAAGACCGCTTATGGTCTTTGCGATCATCAGGTTTGTCGATGTATTCTCAGGCATCGATTATTATTTAGGGAAATAGTAGGTGTAGCCTATGACCAGTCCGAATGAATTGGCGTAAACGACCGGGTTACTGGTGAAATCAACAGGTACCACCAGGTCATTATTCTGCTCTATCGATTTGGCCGGACTTGCACTGTATGTAAATCCGATCGTTACCGAATTCCTTTTCTGGTGGTAGGAAACGCCTGCCGAAAAATGATACAGGTCCCATCCTGCAGAATTATGCAGGAAGTTGTCACCTTCCTCAGGCTGTACATAAGAAGAAAAGTCGGTCCTGAATCCCAGTATCAGTGTGAACTTGGTGCTCAGGTCCTGGCTGAACCCTATCCCAAAATTAAATACGGGGTTAGCCGCGTTCTGAACATGAAGAAAACTTGGAAGCATTTTATGGGTACTACCGGTATCGGCAGAAGATGGGTAAATAAACGGGTCGGAGTCAGGTTCAAACAAATGATAGATCTTGATTTTTGTATAATATTCACAGCTAAAGGCAATCCTTGTTTTAGCTGTGGCATACTCCACCCCAAAACCTATCGAAAGCGGCCGCTTGTATTTGGCCGATATGGAGCTTTGCCTTCCCATAACAACCACTCCTCCCCCGCTTCCAGCTGTATCAAGTTCGATTTCAGAGATTTCCCTCTGGATATCTCCTTTTCCATAAACCTGGATGGAAGGGGTTGTCAGGGTGAGCCCGAACTTCCATCGGCCGGTCTGATAGGCTGCACCTAATTTTAACAGGCCGGAGAATGTTTTGTACTTTAAATTCCTGTCATTATTTGCACTGCCAAACAAATCAGTCAAACTGTCTTTATAAACCAGGCGTACATAATTCGTCATCTGGTAACTTTGTGCACGGTAGCTTATGAAAAGGGTTCCCCCGACACTCCATTTATCGTTTATCCTGTATCCTACTCCCAATCCCAGCCATTGCTCATTAAGCTGGTTAGTATAATCCAACGCACCAATAAATTTCATATTGGGAAAAACCAGGGATGGATCAAAATCAGTGTTTGTATACCTTGTATTCATAAGCACATTGGCATAATTCCTTGTCAGCAGGGCATAGGAAAATTTCCAATGGTCGCTCTTTATAATGTTTACAAGCCCTGAGATGATCTGGGGATAAATGCTTAACTGGGCAGAATTCAGGTTGACCCCGTTCCCCAGTCCGTCATCAATAAATATTTTATCGATCTTATAAACGTTCGCATCGACCGAGAGCGAGGGCTGGTTGATAAATCCCAGGGCCCCCGGGTTATAATAGATGGCCGTATTGTCCCTGACCCCGGCGACAACAGCCCCGCCCATGATGGTGCTGATCGCACCGAACTGCTGGGTCCAGTAATGGTCGTCCTGCGAAAAGGCCTGAACTGATATAAAAAACAAGACGATCGAAATAGTAAGTTTTCGTATCATAGCTTTTATTTTTTCAAAGGAGAAAGTTACAGATTTTTCTTATCCGAAATTCATTGTTAGTATATTTACCTTTGAAAAAATGTCAACCTGATGAAATACTGCCTGATCATTCTGCTTTCTCTATTTTTCTTTTTTGGCAGTGATGTCTTTTCGCAGGAAGTCTTTATCGTCAGCGGAAAAGTAACCGATAAAGCCAACGGGCGCCCCCTTGCCTTCGTGAATATTGTCCAGGAAGACGGGTTTGGCGGCACCACCGATATTGACGGGAAATTCCGTTTCCGCTGGACCAAAAAACCGAGATACCTGGCAATGTCATATGTGGGATACGAATCCCTGAACTACCCTCTCACCGGAAGCATGCAGAACCTGCAGATCGGGATGGTTGCAAAACAAATCGACCTGAAGGAAGTGGAAGTCCTGCCAGGAATTAATCCGGCTCACCGTATCATCAGGAACGCCATTGATAATAGGGATGCCAACGATCCGGAGAAACTTCTTTCATTTTCATACACATCGTATGATAAGACGTTTTTTACAATTGACACGGATACTACGGCAGGGAAAGCGGTTGTAGACACTTCGATGATGAAACGGTTCATGATGCGGGCTGATACCACAGCCCTCAGGGATTCCATAATAAAAAAAATGGCCGATACATCCGAGGCTAAGACCCAGGCTTTTTTTAAATCCCAATACCTTTTCCTGATGGAGAATGTCACCAAACGAAAATTTCTCCACCCCGATAAAAATTATAATAAGGTTATCGCTGCGCGGATGTCGGGCTTCAAAGACCCGATTTTTGTGTTTCTTACGACCCAGATCCAGTCATTTTCATTCTATAAACCTTTTATTACCATCTTCCAAAGTTCGTATATCAATCCAATAGGGGCAGGCTCCCTGAGCAGGTACTTTTTCAAAATTGAAGATACCACCTATTCAGGCAAGGACACGACTTTCATCATTTCATTCAGGCCACGGAAAGGAACCAACTTTGACGGTATGAAAGGAATTATTTCCATCTCCAGCAACAAATGGGCGATTCAGAATGTGATTGCTGAACCTGCAAAGCAAAGCGGGATGGAGATCAGTATCCAGCAGATGTACGAGCTCATCGACGGGGAACACTGGTTCCCGATGCAGCTGAACACCGATGTTACGTTTTATAACCTTCAGGCGGGCAGGCATTTCCTTATTGCAAAAGGCAGGTCCTATATCAGGGATATTGTTCTTAACCCTGAGCTGGTAAGGCGTGAATTTACATACCTGGATGTGGAAGTTGACCAGTCAGCAGGAGCGCGTTCCGAAGAATTCTGGAATCAGTACAGGATGGATTCACTGAGTTCGAAAGACAGAAAGACGTATAAAGTACTTGACAGCATCGGGAAAGCTTCTAACCTCGATAAATATGCCAAATCCCTTCAAACCATACTTACAGGGAAATGGCCCTGGGGCCCTGTTGACATCGATATCAACCGGATCATCAACTACAATACCTATGAAGGCCTGGTTGTTGGTGCAGGCATACATACCAACGACAAAATTGCCAGGTGGTTCAGGGTTGGCGGATTTTACCAGTATGCCTTTGCTGTTTCAACCAGCAAATACGGAGGGGATGCGACTTTTTACATCAACAAACGCCAGGATATTACTCTCAGCGGGGATTATTACTATAACCTTGTTCCATCCGGGCTTGTCTCCTTTCCCCTCGATTACCAGTCTGTCCTGGGTGGGAACTTCGGCCCCCTGTATACCCTGAAACTGGACAGGACACAGCATTTCGGCATGTCATTTGGCTTCAGGGGTTTCAAATGGTTCCTTTTCAATATAGGCCTTTCGAACGATTTTAAAAAATCAACCACCTGGGATTTTGCGATACCCGAAGGGAATGCCGTCGTTCTTCAGGACCAGTTCACTTTTACCGAAGTTAAAGCCGGGTTCAAATGGGCCTATAAGGAGCAGTATATCCAGACTATAGACAACAGGATAAACCTGGGTACAAACTATCCGCTCGTCTGGCTTGAATATACACGTGGCATCAAAGGGTTTATCAACGGGCAGTACGATTATAACAAGATCGATCTGAAAGTCAAAAAAACATTCAACATCAAATTCCTCGGCAAACTAACGTTCCAGCTCAACGGAGGATATGTTGATCAGCCTGTTCCTGCCTGCAACCTGTATTATGGAGATGCCACCTACAGGATGTTTGCCCTGTTTGCACCGAATACTTTCGGAACTATGAGAATGAATGAATTCCTTTCAAATACATATGCCAGCCTGTTCATCTATCATGATTTCGGCCACCTCCTGCTGAAAGGCAGAAAATGGTTCCATCCCGAGTTTGCTGTTGTGCAGAATATCGGATTCGGATGGCTTGATCACAAACAGAATTACGCATACCAGAGCCAGGCTCCGAAAGAAATGAATCTTGGTTATTATGAGAGCGGGTTGCTCATCAATAATATCGTCAACCTGAAGCTGTATACGATTGGTGCCGGTGCATTTTACCGATGGGGACCTTATGGTTTTGATAATGTGGGTGATAACTTTGCTTATAAGATATCTGTCATTTTCCCATTTTAATACCTAAATGACGAATTTAGATTGAGTATAAATTTTGTTGCCAGGGTAATTCGGAAACATTTATTTATATTTTTGCTCAGATGTCGTTTTAACCGATAATTCCATAATATGGACGAAAATACGGTCAGCAACGGGAATGAACAGGATCCCTCAAAGTCATCAAGACGAAATTTTCTGAAGAATATAGGCTTGCTTGGCGCCGGAGTTACGGCAGGGGCTGCCGCATTATATTCAGGAGACATTTTTGAAAAGAAGAAAGCCGCAACCGGGGAATCCAGGGTGCTGCTGACACAAGACAACAAGCTGGTTGAGGTGGACTCCCTCGAGATGAAAGCCCTTGCAACAAATCCAACAAAAATGATGCTTGAGAAGGGAAGGGAAGGCATTCCCGGTAAACGCTGGGCGATGGTCATAGATCTTTCGAAATGCCGCAATGCCAGGCGATGTATTACTGCATGCCAGGAGGCCCACCAGCTCAAACCGGAGCAGTATCATCTCAACACCTTGCAGATGCAGGACAACGCTGAGACTGCGCCTTACCATATGCCTAAAAACTGCCAGCATTGCGATAATCCTCCATGCGTTGCTGTTTGCCCTGTTGATGCCACGTATAAAAGAGGTGACGGTATTGTACTCATAGATAATGAGCGCTGTATCGGTTGCCGGTTCTGCATGGCAGCCTGCCCTTATTCAGCAAGGATTTTTCAGTGGACTACTCCCAAAGATGCCGGCAAACACAATGGTGAAGCTTATAATGTTGAACTCAATGTACCCCAGAAACTTGGTACTATATCGAAATGCCTTTTCAGCGCTGACCGCTGCCGTGATGAAAAGCTCCCATACTGCGTTTCTGCCTGTCCTAACGGAGTGTATTATTTCGGTGATGAGAATGAGGATGCGGTGACCAACGGCACTACGAAAGAGACCTTGCGTTTAAGCAAGCTTCTGAGAGATAACGGAGCCTATCAGCTTATGCCTGAATTGGGGACTAAACCCAGGGTATACTATCTTCCTCCCAAAAACAGGCTGTTTCCATTCGAACCATCTACTGATTAATAGAAATAATATGGAAAAGATCATCAGCGACCTGTCACACCACATCAGGTTAAACAAGGGGTTCTTTCTGTGGATGGGATTCCTGGGCCTTGCCCTTATTGCCTGTCTTTATGCATATATTCAGCAGCTCAGGTACGGGCTTGGTGTCACAGGGATGAGGGATGTTGTTTCCTGGGGACTGTACATCTCCAACTTTGTATTTTTTGTTGCATCAAGCCTTATCGGAATGCTGATCAGCGCCGTTCTGGGACTCATCGGAATGAAGTGGGTCCATCCCATCACCAGGATTGCCGAAACCATTGCCGTTGCCTTTGCTGCAGTTGCCGGCCTTGTGATCGTAATGGATATGGGCCGTCCCGAAAGGCTTGCTTATGTTTTCATGTATGCCAGGTTTCAATCTCCTATTCTCTGGGATGTAACCGTGATAACCACTTACTTCGTTATCAGCTTTCTGTTACTATTATTACCCATGATCCCTGATCTGGCCGTATTGTACAAACGCTTCGGCAACCTGCCCGGCTGGCTTAAACCGGTTTACAAAGCCTTGTCGCTGAACTGGTGCAACCTCCCGGAACAGAACCGGATCATTCGTCGTTCTATTTATATTCTGCTGATACTCATCATTCCGGCTGCCCTCTCAATTCATACGGTGACTTCCTGGCTCTTTGCATTTACCACCAGGTCGGGATGGGACAGCACCATTTTCGGTCCCTACTTCGTGTCAGGTGCATTTGTAGCTGGAACTGCAGCCGTCATCATTGCGATGTTCTTCTTCAGGAAGAATTATAAACTTCAGGATTACCTTACCGACCTGCATTTTAACAATATGGGAAAGGTTCTGGTGTTGGTTGCATTTGTGTACCTGTATTTCAACATTAACGAGTACCTTGTGCCTGGCTACAAATTAAAAAGAGCCGATGCAGTTCACCTGAGAGAACTAATGAGCGGTCAGTTTGCTTTAATATTCTGGCTTGTTCAGGTCTGCGGATTGCTTATTCCCATCATAATGATGCTGTTCCGCAGGATGCGCAAGCCCCTGCCCCTGACTATAATCTCAGCAGCGGTTCTTCTCGGGGCATGGTTCAAACGCTACCTTATTGTAATTCCCACAATGTCGCATCCCTTCCTGCCGGTTCAGCATGTTCCTGAAAATTTCAAGGTATATACTCCGACACTCACAGAGATAGCAATCACCTTGCTGAGCTTCATCCTTGTTCTGATCATCATCACCCTGATCTCAAAATTCTTCCCTGTCATCCCCATTGTTGAAACCGCGAATGACAAAGGTTTGGATCCACTGAAAAGCATTGAATCATGAAAAGACTGTTTTATATGCTCCTGCTGATGGTTTCAGCAGCGGGGTACCTTCCGGCACAGAACCCCGGATGGATCGTCCCGGATGATCTGAAAAGCAATATCTGCCCTGTGAAATTTTCACCCGAAATGGTCAAACAGGGTGAAGGCATATACCTGAAGAACTGCCAGTCCTGCCATGGCCTTCCGACAAAACAGAATTTCGCGGCCATCAAACCCTCTCCCGGTGATCTTTCAGAACCCAGGGTAGGAACACAGAAAGATGGTGAGTTGTTTTACAGGATAAGTACAGGCAAGGCCCCCATGCCTGAATTCAGGAACATCCTGAATGAAGACGAGAGGTGGTCGGTCATCTCTTTCCTCCGTTCATTCCATAAAGGTTATGTTCAGCCTGATCCCGGAAAATCAAGCAGTACTGCAGGAAAACGTATCAAACTTTTAATGACATACGATACAGCAAAGAAAAGAATCCTCGTGAAAGCAGTTGAATTGAACAAAGAGGGTGTACAGCCGGCAAAAGGAGTCGGGATCGTTCTTTTCGTTCAGCGGTATTTCGGGAACATGCAGATTGCTGATCCAAAAACAACCTCAGAGAGCGGCTATGCCGGATTCGACTGGCCCCGGGATCTTCCGGGCGACAAAACCGGCAATGTGATTGTCGGAGCGAGGGAAAGCGATCCCACAGGCAGCATGCAGGAAGCCATGGTAATTGACACTCTGAATATCGGCGTTCCCACCGATAAGCCTTCCCTTACCGACACCAGGGCTATGTGGTCGACCAGGGACAAAGCCCCGGTCTGGGTAATCCTCATTTATACTCTTGCCGTTATTACTGTATGGTATTTTATCATTTATATCATACTTTCGGTACTGGACATCAGGAAAATAAAACAAGCATAACATTCTGCAGTGTGAAAAACCTATTTAACAGGGAAAGGCATAGTATATGAAAATCAATTCTTTATTACAGGGCATCCTGATGACTGCTTTTATGCTGGTAACCATGCCCCTGCGACCCCAATCAGTTATAAGCACGGAGATCGGTGTTGACGAACATCTCGACAGCATCATTCCTCTGAACCTGACCTTTATGAGCGAGCAGAACAAGCCTGTGAGGCTGGGTGACATTTTCAACAAACCGACTATCCTCACCCTGGTTTATTTTGATTGCCCGGGTTTATGCAGCCCGCTGCTCGACGGCGTATCGGAAGTGGTCGAAAATATGGGCATGGAACTGGGTAAAGATTACCAGATCGTTACCATCAGTTTTAACTATAAAGACACACCCGAAAAAGCCATCCAGAAGAAAAATACATTCCTGAAAAGGCATAGTAAAAGTCATTCAAAGGACTGGTATTACCTCACCGGGGACAGCGCAAATATTTATGCAATTGTCAATGCCGTTGGTTACAGGTATAAAAAGCAGGGTAACGATTTCATTCATCCGGCGGTGATTACAATTTTGAGCCCGAAAGGAAAAATTACCAGGTACCTCTACGGTGTCAGTTTTCTTCCGTTTGATGTCAAACTTGCAATCATCGAGGCCGGGAAGGAGCAGTCAAGGCCCACCATAAACCGTATTCTGCAGTTTTGTTTCAGTTACGACCCTGAAGGCAGAAGGTATACGCTCGCAGTAACAAAGATCAGTGCAACAATCATCATTTTTCTGGCGGTTGTATTATTTGTAGCACTGGTTGTACGTTCGAACATGAAAAAAACGAATTAGAATCAGAACCTATGGCAGAAGCTATTACCCACTCTTATCTTGAGAATACAGGCAGGTACAAGGGGATACTTGCCTGGCTCACATCAACGGACCATAAGCGCATCGGATTGATGTATATGTACGCCATGATGGTGTTTTTCATCGTCGGCGTTCTGCTGGGGGAACTCATGAGGCTTGAACTGTTCAGACCAGGTCAGCAGTTTATTACCGCCCAGACCTATAACGGGGTTTTCACAATTCACGGGATCATCATGATTTTTACCGTGGTGATTCCGGGACTTGCCGCGGTCTTCGGCAATTTTTCAATGCCTTTGCTGATTGGCGCCCACGATGTGGCATTCCCGAGGCTTAACCTGTTCTCCTGGTACTTGTATATACTGGGCGCTGCAATAGCCCTTTCTTCACAGTTCATGGGCAATGGCCCTCCCGATACAGGCTGGACGTTTTACGCACCATACAGCATTCAAACCCATACCAATGTGGTAGCCGCAGTATTCGGAGCCTTTGTTCTCGGGTTCTCTTCAATACTTACCGGCCTGAATTTCATCGTGACCATTCACCGCTTCAGGGCTCCCGGGATGACTTTCTTCAGGATGCCCCTTTTCCCATGGTCGCTTTATGCGACAGCCTGGATCCAGGTGCTTGCCACACCCATTGTCGGAATTACCCTGCTGATGGTGATCGCGGAACGCTGGCTGAGGATCGGATTCTTTGATCCTTCACTGGGGGGAGACCCAATCCTTTATCAGCATTTGTTCTGGATCTATTCCCATCCTGCGGTATATATTATGATACTGCCTGCGATGGGGGTGATAACCGAGATCATACCCACCTTCGCCCAAAGAAGGGTCTTCGGTTATAAGGCCATTGCCCTTTCGAGCCTGGCCATTGCCCTGGTTGGCTATTTTGTATGGGCACATCATATGTACACCTCAGGAATGAGTATTACAGCCCGCTGGGTGTTTTCTCTGTTGACTTTTCTTGTTGCAGTCCCCAGCGCGATAAAAGTGTTTAACTGGGTCACCACCATGTATAAGGGATCTATCGCGGTCAAACCTCCATTCCTGTTTGCACTGGGATTTATCTTCCTCTTCATGATAGGTGGTTTGACAGGGCTTAGCCTGGGGTCTCTGGCAACGGATATCCACGTTCACGACACAGCATATGTTGTGGCGCATTTCCACTATATTGTTTTCGGTGGCGTTGGATTCGCATTTTTTGCTGCATTGCATTACTGGTATCCTAAAATGTATGGCAGGATGTACAACTTTAAAAGGGCGAACATAGCATTTATATTCATGTTTGTGGGGTTTAACCTGCTTTATTTCCCACAGTTCGTACTCGGGTTGATGGGAATGCCCCGCAGGTATTTCGATTACCTTCCGCAGTTTACGCTGGGAGAGCAGATCTCCTCAATCGGAGGGTTTATTCTCTTAGTCGGGATCATCATTATGCTTGTTAACCTGTTCAGCCGTAAAGGCGGCAAAGCCCCGGATAATCCATGGGGAGGAACGACTCTTGAATGGAGTATTCCTTCACCCCCACCCCATGAGAATTTTGACAAACTGCCAGTGATAACAGGGGAACCGTATGATTATGAGTAGGTAGCGAAAGGCGAAAAGCGAAAAGCGAAAAGCGAAAGGCGAAAAGCGAAAAGCGAAAGGCGAAAAGCGAAAAGCGAAAAGCGAAAAGCGAAAGGCGAAAAGCGAAAGGCGAGGTTGTGAAATTTAGTTTATAACAGAAATACAGTACAGATATGGAAATGCACAGAGACGATATAGGCGCAAGGCTGGGAATGTGGATATTCATTTTCACCGAGATCCTCCTGTTCGGAGGCTTGTTCCTGGTTTATGCCGTCATGCGCAACCGCTATTCCGTTGAATTTCATCAGGCCGCTCATCAGCTGAATGCCTTCATCGGAACATTAAATACCGTGGTGCTGCTGCTCAGCTCTGCAACTGTTGCCATGTCTGTTACGGCAGTCCAGAGAGGTGAAAAACGCAAAGGAGTGATGTTCATTCTGATCACATTGGTTTGTGCCGGGATTTTTTTATTCAATAAATATCTTGAATGGGGACATAAGATCTCTATCGGCCTGTATCCCGGTTCTGAAATGATGATCGGGCTGAAATACGGTTACATTCTATTTTTCAGCCTGTATTTCTTTATGACCGGTCTTCATATGCTTCACTTACTGGTCGGAAGTATCATCCTCACGATCGTTATGGTGAAAATACAGATCGGCACAATTAACGCCGGAAAATATACTTTGCTGGAGAACGGGGGCCTTTACTGGCATCTGGTCGACCTGATCTGGATTTTCCTGTTCCCGTTGCTGTACCTTATTACTTAAGTAGCGAAAGGCGAAAGGTGAAATAAAAACAAAAACACAGACCAATGACACATACAGAAATACAAGATTACAGGGTATACGGATGGGTACTTCTCGCGTTGCTCATCCTTACAACAATTACGATAACTGTCACCTGGATCGATCTTTCGGCCCTGACTGTCCTGGTTGCTCTTATCATCGCTTCGGTAAAATCATTTATCGTACTTCGCCATTTTATGCATCTTAAATTTGAATCGAAACTGTTCACGGTTTTTGTAGTCATGGTGCTCGGTATATATACCCTTGTTATTGCCCTGACATTCTTTGATTATCTGATGAGGTAAGTCATTCAATTAATTTCTAAAACACAGATATGTTTACGGAAGCTTCAAATTTTGCTGCAGGTGTTGATCAGGCGTTTAAAATAATATTCGGGATCAGTATTTTTATCTTGATAGGTATTACCACTGTGATGATCACTTTTGTGGTTAAATACCGCCGTTCAAAACATCCGAAAGCTGAGCAGATCAAGGATAATACGATCCTGGAGATCACCTGGACCCTGATTCCACTGGCTATAGCCCTGCTGATGTTTTATTACGGTTATACTGCCTTCCGCCCCCAGAGGGACTTCCCGAAAGATGCCATGAATGTCACGGTTGTCAGTAAAATGTGGGCCTGGTCTTTCGTATATCCGGGGGATAAAGAATCAGACGTGCTCGTACTTCCCCTTAACAAAGCAGTAATACTGAATCTTACATCGCTCGATGTCATCCACAGTTTCTATATACCTGCATTCAGGCAGAAAGAAGACTGTGTGCCCGGAAAAGTCAACCAGATGTGGTTCATTCCCACGATGGCCGGGGAGTTCTGGGTCCTTTGCGCTGAGTATTGCGGAATGAACCATTCCTATATGGAAGCAAAAGTTAAAGTTGTTCCCGAATCTGAATACAAGGCATGGATCAATGCACTGCCTAAAAAAGCTGCAGAGCCTGAAGGTCTCACGATCATAAAAAAGAATGCCTGTACCGGTTGCCATTCGATAGACGGAACGAAACTGGTCAGCACATCATTCAAAGGTATTTACGGTAAGAAAAGCATCGTTCTTACAGAAGGAAAAGAACATACTGTTACTGTTGATGCTGCTTACATTAATTCGAGCATCTTTGAACCTGATAAGGATATTGTAAAAGGGCTTCCAAAGGGCGTGATGAAATCATACAAAGGTATTGTCAGAGATGATGAGGTTTCGAAGATCATTGAGTATTTAAAGTCCATTAAATAGTTTTCAACGATCCTGACCTTTGATCCTGCGTCCTTATCTCCGGCTGATCCGACCCTGGGTGACTTTAGCTGTTACCTTGTCGGCTCTTGCATCTGCGGTTATCTGTGCAGGAGGCATATCGTTTTCTTTATTTTGGCCTGTCGCTGGTATTTTCATGCTTGCCGCAGGCGCTTCAGCCCTGAACCAGTACCAGGAGTGGGAGTATGATGAAAAGATGGAACGAACGAGGTTGAGACCTATCCCGTCCCGGCAGCTTACCATATCCGACGGCCTCAGGACTGCAAATCTTTTTCTTATCTCCGGATTTATTATTCTCATTCTTGAAGGCAATCTTTTGCTTTTCGTTCTGGGAATGTTTAATGTGCTTTGGTACAACGGGGTTTATACACTGCTGAAAAGAAAAACCGCTTTCGCGGTGATCCCCGGGGCCTTAACAGGTGCAATACCGATCTTCATGGGGTGGATTGCTGCCGGCGGGAAACCCGGAGATCCCATTGTTGTATTTCTTTCAGTCTTCATATTCATCTGGCAAATGCCTCATTTCTGGCTGATCATGATAAAATACAACAACGAATATAAAAAAGCAGGTTTCCCGGTTCTTTCCGATACCTTCTCCCCTGTTATGATGAAACTGACCATTCTGGCATGGCTTCTGACAGCTTCTGCCATAACCGTCTGTTTTTCCTGGTTCAGTATCGTGAACCTGGTATCCCTGAGATACCTGCTTGCAGCCGTTAATTTTGTTGTTGTCCTTTTCATTGGCTATCAGCTTTTCATCTCTCGAAGGATCAGCTTCAGGATAATCTTCCTGATCGGTAACCTGTATATTTTTATAGTATTTGCCTTCCTTATTATTGATAAACTATAATTCCTTTCAATTTTTGTATCACTTTCCGGAGGATAACGGATTAAGTATAAAAAGCGCTTATGACACAGACAAAGATCTGGGTGCACGCTGTATGGGGTATAAAAGGGCGAAATACCCTGTTTTCAAACGGATCCGGGCAGGAGCTGCTCGAACATCTGCAATCAGCAGCTGTTAAGAAAAACATAGAACTGGGGATTATCAACTGCTGGGTCGATCACATACACTGTCTTGTTCGCCTGAGAAGCGAGCAGAGCCTGGAGGCAGTCGTGAATGAATTACGTTCAGAGGCATGTAAATGGATGAAATCAAAATCGCTTACAGTGAAACGGTTCTGCTGGGACAAGGAGTTTTACGCGGCATCCGTAAGCGAAGGGAACCTTCAGGGAGCAAAGAACTACATCATGAGCCAGGAACGCCAGCATGCTCACCGGACATATAAAGACGAAGTTGCCGCATATTTTTCTCTTGACTTTCCGGTTAAAAACCAGTAGGTTTGTAGAAAAAACCGTCAATGTCGGACTTATACAATCGCTACAAGCTGTTTTTCATCCTGCTTATTATTGGGATCATCGGGTTCCTGGTATGGTATTTCTCCCAGATCGTAATTTTCATCATTATAGCCATGGTGATATCCATTGTTGGAACACCTCTGGTCGATCTCTTCGATAAGATAAAACTAGGCAGGATCAGGTTCCCTCATGGTCTGAGTGTGGCTATCACCCTGATCCTGATGATAATCATTATGTTCGGGCTGTTTTCATTTTTTATCCCGCTGGTTCTCCGCGAAGCCAGTATGATATCTCAGATTGACACCCATAAACTGACGGATCATTTTCATTCCGAGATTGAATGGTTACAGTCGGTCATCATACAGTATGGAATTATTCCGAAAGGCTCTACCATTGAGTCTTCCTTAAAGGACATGGCCCTCAAGCTGGTCGATTTCAACGTATTCTCAACCCTGCTTTCATCCATTATTTCCTTTACAGGTTCTTTCTTTTTTAACCTGTTTTCCATCCTGTTCCTGTCGTTTTTCTTCCTCTACGATTACACGATGATGCCGAAACTTCTGCTGCTTATCATCCCCGAAAAATACGAAGAGCAGACAAAAAATGTCATGATCCGAAGCAAGAAACTCTTATCCAGGTATTTCATCGGGCTCATCATCCAGGTCATGGCTAACATCATCACCTACTCTGTTGCTTTGCTCATAATAGGAGTACAGGGAGCCCTGGTGATCGCCTTTTTTGCCGGCATCATTATCATCATTCCTTACATTGGTGGAATTATTGCCGTTATCACCGGAGTATTGCTTGGTATGACAGGAGTTATCAGTTCGGGCAATTACGACGAGGTAGGACCTATGGCGCTGAAGATCGTGATTGCCATGCTCATAGTCCAGGCAATCGACAATAATGTGTTCCAGCCTTTCATCCAGGGAAAGAGTGTAAAGGCCCATCCTGTCGAAATTTTCCTGGTTGTGATCGCAGCCGCAAGCCTTGGGGGCATTCCCGCAATGATTGTTGCAGTTCCTGCCTATGGATTTCTTAAAATTGTTGCAACGGAATTCCTAAGTGGTTTCCGACTGATTAACGAGATGAATAAATAATTCGTTCTAAAAATTCATATTATGGCTGGTAAGTCAAACATCCTGATCGCCGCAATGGCCGGGCTTGCTGTGGGTATAGGCATTGGCATGCTTATCGCCCCCGAGAAAGGATCCAAAATAAGAAAAACGATCAAAGACAAAATCCTTGATATTGCCGATAAGCTGGAAGAGGGTTTCCCCACCAGTTTTGAGGAACTCAAGTCGGTACTTGTTTCAGATAAGGCAACTAAAGACGTTGAGGATTCAGGGCAGGAGTCAGGTTCAACCACCTGATCAGATCCGAAAATTACTAATGAGATTATTAAAATATTTATTATGGAATCAAACCGGATATCAGATAATGTATCTTCCCTCACTGAGAATGTGAAGGATTATATCAACCTGAGGATCGACTACATCAAACTTATTCTCACCGAAAAGATTGCCAAACTGGCTTCGTATTTTCTGATCTCGGTGATCTTTTTCATCCTGGCCAATTTCCTTCTTCTATTTATTTCGTTTGCCTTTGTGTTCTGGTACGGAGAAGAGGTCGGCCCTACCTCAACGGGAGCCCTCATTGTCGTGGCTTTTTACTTCATCGTGGGCTGTGTCATTTACTGGATGCGGCATATACTATTCATCAATCCGATGATAAAACGTCTTGCTAAAATTATAATGGAGGAGGAAGATGAGAACTAATGAACCCTATAAAGTGAGGCTCAGCCATATCGACTCACTCAAAGACCTCCAGCGCGAAAAGGAAAAACTGCAGATGGAGATCTCCCGCAGGGAAGAAGGCATCAAGTATAATTATCATAACCTGGTAAGGTTGCTTTCGTTCCGCAACCTGATGGGAACACTCATTGATGATGTAAGCACCACGACTACTCTGGTCGGCAAGCTTATTACCCTGGGCAGGGACTTCGTTGCAAAGCATAAAAAGAAAAAGAAGGAGAAACACCAGCATCATGTTCAGGAGCCAGAAGGCATCGAAGAAGAGGCTGAATAAAATTTTTGCTGGCCTTGAAATGCATCACCTTCCCCCGGACCATTAATTTTTTAAAATTACTCTGCGGATATCTTTTGTCGCGTATTCTCGGGCATCCAGTTGTTTACGGAATGCCTGCCGCTGTTTCAATAGAACCCACTAACCGTTGTAACCTGCACTGCCCCGAATGCCCAAGTGGAACGAATGAGCTGAGCAGAGCTGCGGGATTTATAGACCTTCCGAAGTTCAGGTCAATCCTCGATGAGTTGTCGCCGGAACTTGCCTGGCTTACTTTGTATTTCCAGGGTGAGCCTTATTTGCATCCCGGCTTCTTTGACTTTATTTTGTATGCCCGTTTGAAAAACATTTATGTAAGCTCATCCACCAATGGACATTTTCTTGACAAAAAGAATGCTGAAGCAACGGTCGGGTCAGGACTTAACCGCCTTATCATTTCGGTCGACGGCACCGATCAGAAAACCTATGAAACATACCGGGTGGGCGGATCTCTGAATACAGTGAGAGAAGGGATTCGGAATCTTGCTCAGGCAAGGAAGTCGGCAGGCAGCAAAACCCCAGAGATCATCATCCAGTTTCTGGTATTGAGATCAAACCAGGACCAGCTGAGAGATATCCGCAGAAAAGGCCTTGAATGGGGAGGCGATAAGGTGGAGGTCAAGTCGGCCCAGTTCAATGATTTTATTAATGGCAATCCGCTTATGCCCGATGAGGGGAAATATTCGAGGTACACAGGCCGGGGCACATACAGGATCAAAAACACCCTTCCTGACCATTGTTTCAGGATGTGGAGCAGTTGCGTGATCAGCTGGGACGGTAAAGTTGTTCCCTGCTGTTTCGATAAAGATGCGGAGCATATGCTGGGTAAAATCAACGAAAGAAGTTTCAGGGAGATATGGGAGGGCCGGGGATACTATGAATTCCGTCAAATGATTTTAAAACAAAGAAAAACTATAAATATTTGCAGAAACTGTACTGAAGGAATAGGCCCTGGCAGGTGGCTGTAGGTTTGAATTTAATGAAGGGTTAAGTCCGGGGCAGATCCCGTCCCCGGTTTTCGCGCCTGGCCCCGGGGAATTAAGGGAGATATTTAACGAATTCTATCAATGATGAAACTACTTGAAGCCTGCGTGAATTCAGCCGTTTCGGCGGTCAACGCTCAAACCGGCGGTGCTCAGCGCGTGGAACTCTGCGAAAATATGACGGAAGGCGGATGTACCCCCAGCGCCGGTACTATACGGTTTGCCAGGCAGAAGCTGAATATCCCGATCATGGTGATGATACGACCCAGGGGAGCCGATTTTTTGTATTCGGATGATGAATTTGAAATCATGAAACTTGATATTCGGATGGCAAAAGACCTGGGGGCCGACGGGGTTGTTTTCGGGATACTTACCCCTGATGGTTCAATCGACGTCCCCCGTATGCGACAGCTGCTTGAACTTTCACGACCCATGCAGGTCACCTGCCACCGGGCTTTCGATATGACCGCCGACCCTTACAAAGCGCTCGATGACCTGATTTCTCTGGGTATCGACAGGGTCCTCACCTCCGGACAAAGCGACTGCGCCCTTACGGGGGCCTCGCTGATCCGTAAACTTATCGCCCGGGCTGCAGGCCGCATCATCATTATGCCCGGGCATGGCATAAAGGAGCACAACCTCGAAGAAGCGATAAGGCTCACGGGGGCTTCAGAGTTTCATGTGTATCTTACAAAGCAGGTTCCCGGAACGATGAAATTTATACGGGAGGATGTGAAGATGGGAAAGCCTAACCTTTCAGAATATGGGCATGAAGCCGTGGATGCGGCAAGGATAAAGAAAGCGATCGAAATAATGAATGAAGGAATGCAGGATTAAAGGGATGATTATCAGGAAAAACACATGACAGACATACTAAATATTGCAGGACAGTTCAACATTGAAGGTAAACCCGGCAGCTTTGAACGGACAGGTAACGGGCATATCAACGACTCATACAGGATTTCAATATTTCCTTCAGGATCACCTGAATACTTCCTTCAAAGGATCAACCATCATATTTTTACTGATATTCCAAAGCTGATGGAGAACATCCTGAAAGTGACAAACCATATCTCCGAAAAGATTTGTTCAGGAATTGCCGGCGTTCCTTTCAGTGATCTCAGGCTTATCCCTGCCAGAAATAAAAACTTTTTCCATACAGATGAAGATGGGAATTACTGGAGAATGTTCAATTACATAGGTGACAGCAGGAGCTTTGACCTCGTGCCGGGGCCTGAACTGGCCTATGAAGGGGGAAAAGCTTTTGGTTTGTTCCTCAGGCTCACATCCGACATGGATGTAGCGGGCCTGACCGAGACCATTAAGGATTTTCATAATATCGAAACAAGGCTGGCAGCATTTCACCGTATATGTATCGAGGATCCCTGCGGCAGGGTAAATGAAGTACGGGACGAAATCCGTTTCATCGAAGAGCGTGAAGGGGAAATGCATTCTATTCTGAAACTTGGACATTCAGGACAGATTCCGCTGCGGGTAACCCATAATGACACAAAATTCAATAATATTCTTTTTAACAGCCAGGATAAGGCTATCTGTATTGTCGACCTGGATACGGTGATGCCCGGATACGTTCTTTTTGATTTCGGGGATGCTATCCGCACCGGGGCCAATACCGGGGCTGAAGATGAAGAGGATTTAAGGAACGTTGATATTAACCTGGATCTTTTTAGCGCTTACGGCAGGGGATTCCTTGAAAATGCCGGGGCCTTTCTTACGGAGGCTGAAAAAGCACATCTGGCCTTTTCCGCCCGCTTCATGACGTTTATCATCGGCCTGAGGTTCCTCACTGATTACCTGGCCGGTGACAAATATTTCAAGACACGACACCCTGCCCATAACCTGCACAGGGCAAAGGCTCAATTCAAACTGGTCCGGAGCATGGAAGAAAATGCCATTGCGATGGAGAGGATAATTTCTGATCTTTGCAAACTAACAAATTGAATCAAATACTTATGAAAAAAAGATCTCTCTTACTTGTTATCCTTTTTGGCGTATTGTATTGCAGTCAGGCACAGGCCCAGGGCCTGCCGGCAATCAATATCATCCCGAAACCTGTATCGGTAAAACTAAAGCCGGGAACTTTCAAAATAAACGGGAACACATTGCTGTATGTTTCCAATGAGGCTAAAGAAACTGCAACTGCCGGGTTCTTTGCCAGTCTCATCGGGAATGCCGGATTAAAGGGGCTCCGGCTGCAAGATATTCCTAAAGATATGAAATCGGTTTCGAACGGGATCATTTTCAGGTTTACTTTAAAAGGTAATATCCCCCCTGAAGGGTATGTCCTGAACATCACTCCTGAAAGGATCATCCTGGAAGCAAGCGAGGGAGCAGGCCTCTTTTACGGGATGCAAAGTCTGATCCAGCTTCTGCCCCCGGAGATCTATTCGGTGAATAAAGATCGGGTAAATTCTCAGTATTCAATTCCCTGCATGGAGATCAGGGACCATCCGAGATTTCATTACAGGGGAATGCACCTCGACGTCTCCCGCCACTTCTTCCCGAAGGAATTCATCAAACAATATATTGACCTTATCGCCATGTATAAAATGAATGTGTTTCACTGGCATCTCACCGATGACAATGGCTGGCGAATTGAGATTAAAAAATACCCGAAGCTTACTGGCATAGGGGCATGGAGGGTTGATCACGAAAATGATCCATGGAACAAACGCGAACCTCAAAAACCAGGAGAACCAGCCACTTACGGTGGATTTTACACCCAGGAAGACATCCGCGAGATAGTAAAATATGCCAGGCAGCGTTATGTTACCATCATTCCGGAGATAGAAATGCCGGCGCATTGTGTTGAAGTACTCGCTGCCTATCCCAACTTATCCTGCAAAGGCAATCAGGTCACGGTACCTCCCGGGTCTTACTGGCCCAATACGGATATATATTGCGCCGGTAATGATTCGGTGTTTATTTTTCTGCAGGATGTACTAAGCGAGGTTATCGACCTGTTCCCTTCGGAATACATTCATATCGGGGGTGATGAAGCTGATAAAACAAGCTGGACAGCCTGTCCCAGATGTCAGGCCAGGATTAAGGCCGAAGGGCTTAAAGACGAAAATGAATTACAAAGTTATTTTGTGAAACGTATCGAAAAATTCATCCTATCGAAGAACCGAAGGATGATAGGCTGGGATGAGATCCTCGACGGGGGCATTGCACCCGAAGCAACAGTGATGTCATGGAGGGGAGTTGAAGGCGGAATGGCCGCAGCCAGGCAAGGCCACGACGCTATCATGACCCCTGAAGATTATTGCTATTTCGATCATTACCAGGCACTTTCTTCAACAGAACCCAAAGCTATCGGCGGGTTCCTTACCCTGAAAAAGGTATACTCCTACGAGCCCGTACCGGAAGAACTTAAGGCCGACGAGAGGAAGCATATCCTGGGAGCTCAGGGAAACTTATGGACTGAATTTATCCCGACTGTAAAACAGGCCGAATACATGGCTCTTCCACGCATGATAGCCCTCTCGGAAGTCGACTGGTCTCCAAAGGGAAAGAGGGACTTCCTGGAATTCAGAACAAGGCTTACCCCCCACCTCAGGAAGCTTGATTTCATGAAAGTCAACTATTCACCTGGTTCGTTCAAGGTTGATATCAATACCAGGTTCGATCAGAAAACAGGCAAAGCAGAAGTCATTCTGTCATCCGAACAACCGGGAATTCCGATTTATTATACTCTTAATGGAAATGATCCCGATTCGAAATCCACACTGTATACGGATCCTTTTGATATAAAAGGGAATATGGTAATTAAAGCCGGCTTGTTTGTCGACGGCAACCTGAAGGAAAAGATCAGTGAGCGTAATTTTCTTTTTCACCTGGCAGTCGGCAAAAAGATCAAATACATGAGCACCTGGTCGGAGCGTTACCCTGCCGGAGGTAAAACAGCTCTGATCGACGGGCTCAGAGGGAGCAAAGACCACCATGACGGATTGTGGCAGGGTTATCTTGGTAACGATATCGATGTTATTATTGATTTCGGAAAAGAGATCCCGGTTACTTCAGTGATGGCTACTTTGCTTCAGAATCAAAAGGCATGGATCTTCCTGCCGAAATATGTGGAATTTTCTTTGTCATCCAACGGTAAGAAATGGCATTCGGTGAACCAGGTACTGAACCCTGTATCACCTAAAGAAGAACAGGTTTTCATTCAGCCGTTTACCCAGCCATTTCCTTCCACCCCGGCTAGATATCTGAGGGTTACAGCAAAGAATTATGGAGTATGCCCGGCCTGGCATGAAGGGGCCGGTCAGGCCAGCTGGATCTTTGCGGATGAAATCGTGGTTTATTAACGGGAAGCTACAACAAATGGTTTAACCACCCGGCCTTCAGACGTATAGACAACGAGGTAATATAAACCTGGAGTCAGATCACTGACAGCTAACTTATAATCATTACCTGAAGCCGGCGGGTGGTTCAGTTTGATCATTTCCCTGCCACTGACATCAGTTATTTTCAGCGAGGTAATCGAAATATTGCCTGCAACACTTATTTCCAGAATGTCATAAACCGGGTTCGGATAAAGCCTGACTGAAGTATTAACCCCCGAGTTTTCAGCGATTCCGACCGGGTCGGTGCGTGTGTCGACAGCGATGGCATCGGAGGAAATCCCGGTAGGAAAAGATGTTATGGAATCACCTGACAGGGAAGTCACCAAACAGTATCCGGGAGTAACATAATTCCCCACATTGGTATACAATTTGCCATCGAGGGTATCGATTGCCGACGATAAGATATATTTATACTCCGATGAACCCGGATCCGGCACAAGAATTGTATCAGCGACAGACCTGGTATTGAGGTTGAACGAACCTATACCGTAATTCAATCCCAGGTAAAGCAGGCCTTTGTTTATACCCGTACCTGCTGCCACCCTGAATGGTAATATAACATTAAAAAAACCGCGTGTGGCCGGGTTATACACTGTCACACTTCCCACCTCAGGAACGCCATACGGGGTTTTGTTCACCGAGTAAACAGCCCGATTATATACGTACAGGTCCCATATTCCCACGGCTCCGGAGCCAAAATTTACTTCCGATTGCAGGGTCCAGGTTGCAGGATCAATGATACCCAGCTTGCCTTCAGACCCCATCCATCCGCCATTTACTGCGATATAAACCGTATCGTTCAGGCCCGAGATACCTCCACAGTCACCTGTAAGCCCGTCAACACGTGCAATAAGGCTGAGATTTGACGTGTCAAGGACTTCCATAAAGAACCGGCTGACAGGGTACTGCTTCGAAACAAGCAATCTGCCATTGTACAAGGCCAGCCGGTTGAGTCCGGAATCGGCAACAGCTGCCATACGCTGAAATGTATTCAGGTTAAATTTCACCACTGAATCCTGTGCGGCAAAAAAACCGACATCGCCGCTGATCAGGATAGACTGGGCCGACTGGGTGAATATGCTGCTGAAATAACTGACAAGCCTGGTTTGTGGGTCGTACCTTTGCAGGGTGACAAAATCTGTATACGGAGGAGTATATTCAAATTTTCCCGAATTGGCTGTTATCACTTGTTTAACATAGGCTGCAGGCTGTGCTGAGCCCTGAACCGAAAACAACAAGATAAAACCGGCTGCCGGGAAGAACAGTAAATGTTTCAATTTCATGAATGAATAATTTGCGGAGAGTGACTTCTTAGCTGACCGCAAAAGTAATTAATCAAACTGGATTTACAGGCAGATCCTGTCAGGGATTTTTCCCGCATCCCCGGTCTTCCTGTCCCTTCCCAAACCTTTGCTGCCTGTGCTTTCCTGTATCCTGACCCATTTTCGGGCACCCATACACTTCAGAATAGATTGCAGACAGCTTCAGGCATTGATCAGGGGTACAAATCTCTTTCAATTGCTGAAACTGCAATACAGCAGCCCTTTGCAATTTTTTCTGCAACTCCCCAATGTGCTCGGTATACTGGTTAAGTTTTAAGGTATCGGGTTCATTCAAGGCAAGTTCATCCAGAAGGGCAGTACGGGTGTTCTTAATATCAGCAACTACAGATTGGGTTCGCTCCCTGAACTGCTTATTTACTGCTGAAACCTTGTCGGCCTGGCCGGGATTCAAAGCAAGCTGTTCATTGAGGAACCTGCAGGTTCCGCTGCAGCTTGCCGAATCTGAAACCATAGTTTTATTTGCCCTGTAATAAAAGAAAAAGCTTGTAAAAGCCGAGATATTGACCACGATCATCAGGATCATGATCCAGAAAACAACACGGTATTTGTTAAAATAATTCATAGCCGGGGTATTATTTGTATAATTCCACTGTTTTATCCTCGTCGTTCAACTCTGAAATGAAAAGTTCAGATTTCACAACACTCAGATCTTTTTTATAATCGGTGTTTCCACTAATCTGCCTGCCCTGCTTGCCTGCCAGGAAGCCACTGAACACCGCCAGCAAAATGAGGGCCACGGCAAGAACCGGCTGAAGCACCCTGGGTATGAGGAAGAATATTCCCTGTCTGGCCGGGGAATACTGAGATTCCATATTCTGAAGTATCCTGGCAGCCAGAAAAGGATCAGGTTCAATTTTTGTGTCCTTCTCAATCATTCCGATGATCGATGTAAAGGAATCAACGGCAGCAGTGCAGCCCGGGCATCCTGCAATATGTTTTATTACAAGTGCCTGTTCAGCCTCAGAAAGCCGGTTTTCCGTGATCGAGAAAAGGTTGTCATTGACAAATTTGCAGTCCATATTCAGTTCTTTTTAAATTCAGGAAAGTGGATCGATAACTTATTCTGAAGATTGATCTTTGCACGGTGGATAAGGGATTCAACGGATGAAAGGCTCAGGTTCATGACTTCACAGATCTCCCTGTAAGGCAGTTCATCGTATTTACTCAGGATAAAAGCAATTCTTTGATTTTCCGGGAGTGAATTTATGGCGTGGTTGAGAAGTCTTCTCCTTTCATCATCCTCTGTATTTGTGATATGACCTGAAGGTTCCTCCACTGCATGTTTCCCATTGCCGGGATCTTGAAATAAATTTCCGAGTCTTTGAAAAATCTCCCTGCGTTTGTTTTTTTTAATAAGGTTTAATGAACGGTTAACCGTAATCCGGTATATCCATGTCGATAACGTGGCCGAATGCCGGAAAGACTCTGCCGACCCAATGATTTCGATGAAAATTTCCTGTGAAAGGTCTTCTGCATCTTCCATATTACCTGTAAAATAATACGCCGTTTTAACTACCTGTTTCTGGTAGGTATCAAGCAGGTGCTGAAAAGCCTGGCGGTCACGCCTTAGTATTCCCTGGACCAGTTCGTAATCTGTCATTCTTTGCCGGTAATAATAAAGCAAAGGTCAGGCTAAATCGCTTATGAATTTAGCCTGACCCGTTAATTGCCTGAATTACTTAGATGGAACTGTAGTTTTATCAGGAGCAGCCTGGCCTGAGGTTCCTTTACCGGGGCAGTTTCCCGGGTTAGGGTTGCCTTTACTGCAACCTGCACCGGCGGCTCCGCAGCCTGCTTTATTGTGACTGCCGCTGCAGCTCTTTTTGCAGTCCGGCATCTGCTTCCCCTGGCAGGTTCCCTGGCAATGCTGCATTCCTTTGCCGCAACAAGTGCCGTTTCCCTTGCACTGGACATTGTTCTTATGGTTGTCGCAGATGCCGTCGGCGTTCTTATCGACAAATTTACCGCATGAGGCTGTTGACTGGGTGGTTTGAGTTTGTTTTGAAACAGCAGCCGTTGAGCTATTCTGAGAATAGCCGTAAACTGCAAACACGAGTAAAAGGCCTAAAGGCAGGATTTTTCTGAACATAGTTTTCATCGTTTTTTGTTATTGGTTGAACATTAAGTTTAGTATTAGACAACCGGAAACGTAAAAACTTGCGTATGGGATTAAAAAAACAGAAATTATCCTATAAACAAGCCTTCAATTCTAACCTTATAGCCGCCTTCTTTAAGCCTGGTGACAGCATTCACGAGCCCGCTATGTCTCCACTGAAGCATACAACGGCGTGGCAGGAACCAGTAACGCATCCCAAGCTTGATCTCAACGTTGGTTTCCTTTATAAGTCCTTCGTAGCCCTGGGCAACATAATAACCAATATCGATGAAACCCTGCAGACGGGGTTTCAGGGGTCCGGTGACACACCAGTTGATAACACCGTTACGAGCATCCACACCGGTTACAATCCCACAATGGGTAACGGGACATCCGCAGGACATTCCCATGGGGCGTCCAATCATTATATCATCTTTCTTTACTCCCAGGTCTTTCACCAACGCCGGGTTGTACGGAAGAATTGTTTCCCTCGGACCCGGTTCATTGTCAAATGAATCAAGGATAAAATCGAACTCACGTTTAAGGTTATCCTTCCATCCGAGTTTCTCACCAAGGCCGGTATGATGGCAACTCAGGCATGCCACCGGATCCGAAGTCTGTGATTTTCTGTTGTCTATATGAATGCAAAGTTTAATGTCACCCGGGTTGTTGGCCAGGTGGTCACCAAAAAGTGTACATGTGCGGAATCCGCAAGCACCGCAATCAAGGCCCGGGAGGGCGGAGATCACATCTAACTGAAGGTTGTTTTCTTTAAACATATAAATGGGTTTTATGGTTTCTGTTAATAAAATGCTTTGAGTCTCCCCAGGTATCATATCCTATTTTATCTCCCGCCAGCTTAATTCTTATTTCAAGGCAGTCTTTGCATTCTTCACGGTCTTCGTCTATGCATGGTTTGTCTTCATAAAGGAGATAGTCTTTGCGATGAACCCTTGGAGTAAGGCCTGGCATTATAATATTGGCCCCGAATTTCAGCGCCCTTTCACGCCCAAAACCATCAATTGCCTGCAGGGCCGTTGCCGAAGCTATATTGATATCTTTCATCAGGATCCTCAGGATAGCGATCATTTTCAGGGTCATGATCAGCCTTTCCTGTTGAGGCCAGAGCTGATCGCGATACCCGTACAATGGTGTCTGCGAATGCTCGATGTATGGGCCCAGGCCAACCATGTCGGCATCAATCTGTTTTAAAAAAAGAAGATCTTTCACAAGGTGTTCCCTGTTTTGAAAAGGAAGTCCGACCATTACCCCGGTTCCGACCTGGTAGCCGATTTCCTTAAGCGACCTCAGGCAATTCAGGCGGGTATCGAAATCGTGATGCCGGTCAGATGGGTGCAACATCTTATAAAATTCACGGTCTGAAGATTCAATCCTGAGAAGGTAACGGTGAGCACCCGCGGCAAAAAACATTTTGTACGTCTCATCATTCTGCTCTCCGCAGGAAAGGGTTATTCCCAGCTTCCCTTCAGTTTTGTCCTTTATAGTTCTCACGACATCACAAACAAAGCCGGTAAACATACCGTCGGCCCTTTCGCCCGATTGCAGAACAACCGAACCATAATGGTTACTGTGGGCAAAAATTGCCGCATCCACGATCTCCTGCTTGGTCATGAGAAATCTACGGGGTAAGTCATTGCTTTTCCTGATGCCACAATAAAAACAATCTTTCGTGCATATGTTCGAGAATTCAATCAGGCCCCTGAAGAATACCGTATTGCTTACATGATCCTTTTTTAAGGCATACGCGATTTCCCCCAGGAATTTAATTTCATCGGGGTCTTCAAGTGATAGCAGGAAATAAATATCTCCGGCCGATAATTCACTTTTCAGTGCTATGGTTTTTATCTTTTCTTTTTCGACCAACATTGCCTGCTTTAAAATATAGGCTTGAGCTGTTTTACCTTTTCTGTAATGATATGCAGGAAAATATCTATTTCTTTCCGGGCAGTGAACCTTCCAAGGCTCAACCTGATCCCTCCCCTGGCCTGGAAAGGATCCAGCCCTATGGCCTGGAGCACATGAGAAGGATTGCCCCCGTCGTTTGAAGAACAGGCAGATCCTGTCGAGACGCAAATTCCGGCATCATCGAGCAACAGTTGCAGCCTTATCCCTTCGCCTTCCATTCCTTCAATGCAGAAATTGATATTATGCGGCAACCTGTTCGTCAGCGAGCCATTGAAATAAACACCATCAAGGCGCTGTTTCAATTCGATCATGATCCACTCCTGAAAAGCTGAAATCCTTTCCGTTTCAGGTTCCAGGTCAGTGCAGGCGATCTCAGCTGCTTTGACAAACCCTGTTATTCCGGGTATGTTTTCGGTGGATGAGCGTATCCCTTTTTCCTGTCCGCCTCCGTGAAGTAATGGCTCAACAGCGACCCCATTCCTGATATACAAAGCTCCGACTCCCCTGGGCCCATGAAGTTTGTGGGCATTTACTGTAAGCAGATCAACATTCATGGCCTGAACATTCACCGGAATCTTACCAAATGTCTGGCAGGCATCGGAATGGAAAAATACGTTTCGTTCCCTGCAAAGATTTCCAACTTCTTCAACAGGTTCAATAGTACCTATCTCATTGTTTGCATGCATTATGGAGACCAGGATGGTCTTATCGGTAATTGCTTTCTCAAGTGCTGAAATATCAATTATACCCTCGCAATCGACCGGCAGATAGGTGATGGAAAAACCCTGGCGTTCAAGCCAGCGTGCTGCCTTTAAAATACAATCATGTTCAATGGCCGAAACAATAATATGCCGGCCTCTGTGGGCATTCGCAAATGCCACTCCTTTTAAAGCCAGGTTGTTGGATTCTGTTCCGCTGCCGGTGAAAATGATTTCCGGCGGCATTGCAGCTAGCAACCCGGCCAGCTTCTCCCTCGACTGTTCAAGAACCTCATGAGCTGCAGTACCAACAGAGTGCAGGCTGGATGCATTCCCATAATATTCCCTGTATGTTGCCTGCATAACTTCAGCAACCACCGGATCAATGCAGGTGGTTGAGGCATTGTCGAGATAGATGATATGTTTGGGATCCTGAATCAAAGGTCTTATTCTCCTATGTAAAACAGATCATGCTCCATCGTACGCAAAACCCCGAAATGATTCTTTGCCCCTATTTCCTTTTTACCGACGCAGATCGTACAGGTCCCGACCGGAGGGTTCCCTCTTAAAAACATGGGCTGTTCGATTTCACTTGACCGTTCAATATGTTTAACAATGGGATCGATGCCGATTCCGTATAACGCATTGCTTTCGACCACAGTGATGTCCTTTGCCGCTTCAATCACCCTGTAACGGAACACTTCGCGTTCGGCCTGGGAGATCAGATCGATCTTCGTGATCACTGCAATATCTGCAAGAGTAAGCATGGGTCCAATTTTATATGGGAGGTTCATGCCGCTGGTTGCTTCCAGAACAACAACACCCAGCGAATTCTCGATATATGGCGAGCAGCGTAAACACAATCCTGCCGTTTCCACAAACAGGAAATCACTACCCGCTTTTTCAGCCCATTCAACAGCCTCATCCATGACAACAACATTGCAGTGGTCGGGGCACAATTCTCCGGAATATAATTTCCTGGCCGGTATGTCAAACTCTTCCCGTATAATTTTGTCCTCATCGGCATACAATACGTCAATTTTAAGATAGGCGGGTTTATATCCCTTTTTCAACATCCTTCTTATAACCTGCCTTATCACCGTAGTCTTCCCGCAGGTGGGGGGGCCGGCAAATATTATCAATTTCATATATTAATTTGTTAGTTTCAATAATTCCATTTGCTTTGACATCATATGTTCCGAAATCTCCTCGCCGTTCCTGATAAGCGTACGAAAATTCAGCATGATATTGTCTATTTTTCCGAGTTCACCTGCGACTTTCCTTTCTTCAGGGTTGGTGCAGACAAGTTTTTCCATCGATCCGTTCCTCATGATGATCCTGAAGTCCGACAAGAGGGCTATATGAGGATCATGGGTCACAAAGACAAAAATCTTGTTATACTGTTTAAGCAGTTCCAGCGCTTTGGTCCTGTGGATGCCGGCATTTTCAATTTCATCAAGAAGAATAATCGGAGAATTGCCAATGATCACTGCATCGGCAATAAGCAAGGACCGTGTTTGTCCTCCCGAAAGCTCAGTCATTCCTGTAGAAACAATGATTGCTTCACCGGTAAGCTGGTTGGCAAATTCGAGGGTTTCACCGATCAGCTTCTCAGGATTGTCTCCGCCCCTCACCTTAGCGTGTATCTTCAGGAATTCTCCCACCGGGAGGTCCGACAGAAAGTTCGTATGCTGGGAAATGAGAGCAATAGGATGTTTCCTCGGATCGAAAGTAAAATCCTCCGGGATTGGCTGCCCGTTGATCAGCACGAGCCTGTTCGATGGTGTATTCCTGTTTGCAAACAGTTCAATATCATTGATCAGAGTAGTTTTGCCGCAACCGGTCGGGCCTACGATACTGATGATGTCGCCCATTTTCAGTTCAAAACATGTAACTTTTTCGGGTTCACCGGTTTTTCCGTTGCCCCCCATAACACCAATGGTTTGAATATCCATGTATAAAATTTTTTATTGAAATTTAAATAAAAGTTTCAGCGGCAAAGGTACATGTGTGCTGAGTGGCAATATGATGTAAGGCATTGAAAGAAAGTCTTCTTTTACCTGATGTGTTACATTATTAAAAGTGTATTATTTCACCTTTTGATATATGAAAATCAACTACTTTTGTTGAAAATACCTTATGAGCCAGATTGATCACCAGCGATATTTTGACTGTACTGATTGTCTTTTCAAGACAATCAGCTGCCAATACATTCAAAAGGATGAATTTGAAAAGCTCCGCGTTAAGTCAGTTCAGTTACGGTACAAGAAAGGGGAAGTCATTCTGAAGCAGGGAGCCAAATCAACCCACTTTCTCTTTTTAAGGAAAGGTATTATTAAGTTCAACTATGAAGATGAGAACGGAAAGAACCTTATTCTTTCGATTAATAAGGCCCCTGCTCTCATAGGGGGCGCAAATCTGGTGAATGCCGAGTTCAACCTTTTTTCGGTTTGTGCGATCGAAGACTGTGAAGGTTGTACCATTGATGTAAGTATGTTAACCAGGATCGCCTTAGCGAATACTTTGTATCTTTTTAAGATGCTTCAGTTTATTACTGATGTTTTCCGCAGTTCCATTTTCAACTTTATCAGCCTTGCCCATAAGCAGGTAAATGGCCGGATTGCAGATATTCTGATCTTCCTGTCTCAAAACATATACATGAATAATGAATTCGTGCTTTCGCTTTCGAGGCAGGAGTTTGCCGAATTCGCAGGTTGTTCGAAGGAAAATGTCATTCACACATTACGGAAATTCCACAATGAAGGGCTCATCACTGTGGAAGGAAAGAAAATACTTCTGAATGATCCCGAACGCCTGCAGAAGATCAGTAAGCACGGGTAGGCTTCAAGGAATTATACAGTCATAATGTCTTTTTCCTTTATCTCAAGGATCTTATCCACTTTGGTAATAAAATCGTCAGTTGCTTTCTGAATATCTATTTCAGCTTTCTCAACCTCATCTTCAGGAACACCGTCTTTTTTTAACTTTTTTGCCGTTTCATTGGCATTTCGACGTATGTTCCGGATGCTGATCTTCGCATTTTCAGCCTCAGCCTTTGCCTTTCTGACCAGGTCGCGGCGTCGTTCTTCGGTAAGCGGAGGAACCATGATCCTGAGTATTTCTCCTTCATTTTTCGGGTTGAACCCAAGGTTGGCAGCCTGGATTGCTTTTTCGATCAGGCTCAGGACGCTTTTATCCCAGGGCTGAACTATGATCTGCCTTGCATCCGGAGAACTGATGTTCGCAGTCTGGTCAACCGGGGTCATAACACCATAATAGTCAATTTTGACTCCATCGAGCATTTGCGGACTGGCCTTGCCGGCCCGGAGTTTCTGAATCTCTTTTTCCAGATGGTGCAATGCATTCTGCATGCCTTCCTTAGCCTCTTCGAGCGTGAACTCTAATTCTTCGTTCATCGTAAGGATCTTTTGAATTCATTTCGAAAATATCACTTTTGCACGATAGTGCCAATTTTTTTTCCCCGGACCAGTTTCAGCAGGTTGCCTTTCCTGTTCATATTAAAAACAATGATCGGCAGATCGTTTTCCTTGCACAATGTAAAAGCCGTCAGGTCCATGATCTTTAGATTCTTTTTAATCGCATCGTCAAAACTCAGGGTATCGAACTTCCTGGCCTTCTTATCTTTTTCAGGATCGGCACTGTATACACCATCCACCCTGGTTCCTTTCAGAATAGCATCGGATTTGATCTCTATGGCCCTCAGAGCCGAGGCAGTATCGGTGGTAAAATAAGGGTTGCCAGTACCGCCGCTGATCAATACGACATAGCCTTCTTCCAGGTAGCAGATGGCTTTTTCCCGGCTCATCTTTTCACATATCGGATCAATAGCTATACCCCCAAGATGTTTCACTTTAACACCCACTTTCCCGAGTGCGTCCTCAATTGCCATGCTGTTGATCACAGTTGCAAGCATCCCCATATAGTCTCCCTGCACACGGTCAACTCCCAGGCCGGTTCCCTGTAAGCCCCTGAAAATATTGCCTCCCCCGATAACGATCGCGATCTGCAATCCATCAGAAGAAGCAGATTTGATCTCGGCCGCATAATCTGCCAAACGATCAGGATCAATCCCGTAACCTTGTTTGCCTTGAAGGGCTTCACCCGAGAGCTTTAATAAGATACGTTTTAATTTCATATGACTTTCATTTTGTAAATCAATAAAAGTGAAAAGCGAAATTTGTGCCTGCAATCATACTGCTTTTCGCTTTTCACTTTTCTCTATTTAATTTTGTCCCATACCGTGACAATTTTTAAATTTTTTCCCGCTTCCGCAGGGACAAGGATCATTTCTGCCAACCTTTTTTTCAACCTTAACAGGTTGGGGGTGTGACTTATCCTGCGTATTCGAATTAGCCTGTGACAGCAAGTCGGAGCGTTCTTCTTTATAACGGCCGCGGTCGGTCTTTTTTGGCAGCTGAGCTTCTTTCACATTTGAAACCTGTATGGGAACATCGGCTTTGATCAGAAAAGAAAGAATTTCCTTGTTTGTGATCTGAACCATTGTTTTAAAGAGCTCAAAGGATTCGAATTTATAGATCAGCAAAGGATCTTTTTGTTCGTATGCAGCGTTCTGAACCGACTGCTTCAGGTCGTCCATTTCCCGAAGGTGTTCCTTCCATGCATTGTCGATCAATGAAAGGACAATACCTTTTTCGATTGAAAGTACTACTTCCTTTCCCTTGTCATCAAAAGCTTTGCGCAGGTTTGTGACGACCTGCATGGTTTTCAGCCCGTCGGTTACGGGTATTGCTATATTCTCATACCTGGGTTCATTTTCAAGAACATCCTTTATTACGGGAAATGTCTTCATGGCAATATTCTCCCCTTTGTGTTTATACCGTTTATAGATATGGTTAAACAGTGATTCTGAGACTTCGGAGGCATTTGCTTTCTCAAAAACCTGCTGGTCCATAGGAGGTTCAGCAGCAAATTCCTTGATCAGATCAAATTTAAATCCCTCAAAATCATTGTCATCATGATGGTCAAGTACGATAGTTTCACAGACATCGAACATCATATTGGCGATATCGACTGCAAGCCGCTCGCCAAATAATGCATGATGCCTTTTCTTGTAAATCGCTTCACGCTGGATGTTCATCACATCATCATACTCCAGGAGCCGTTTACGGATACCGAAATTGTTTTCCTCGACTTTTTTCTGGGCCCTTTCGATGGATTTCGTAATCATAGAATGTTGTATCACTTCTCCCTCCTTGATGCCGAGACTGTCCATAATCCTTGCAATACGGTCTGATCCGAACATACGCATCAGGTCATCCTCGAGGCATACAAAAAACTGGGAACTCCCGGGATCTCCCTGGCGACCTGAACGGCCCCTCAGCTGCCTGTCGACTCGCCTTGACTCATGCCGTTCTGTACCTATAATAGCAAGGCCGCCCGCAGCTTTCACCCCCGGGCCCAGCTTAATATCCGTTCCACGGCCGGCCATGTTGGTGGCAATAGTCACGGTTCCGGACTTCCCTGCTTCGGCAACGATCTCGGCTTCCTTTGCATGCAGCTTCGCATTCAGAACATTATGAGGAACGTTTACCCTTTTGAGCATTCGGCTAAGTAATTCGGAGGTCTCAACAGAGGTGGTACCAACCAGAACCGGTCTTCCTTTCTGGGTAAGGTCCTGGATCTCCAGAATAACCGCATTGAATTTCTCGCGTTTCGTTTTATATACAAGGTCTTCCCTGTCATCACGTATGACTTTACGGTTGGTGGGGATCACCACCACGTCAAGTTTGTAGATATCCCATAATTCGCCTGCTTCAGTTTCGGCAGTACCCGTCATACCCGCAAGCTTCTTATACATCCTGAAATAATTCTGTAGGGTAATTGTAGCATATGTCTGGGTCGCGGCTTCCACTTTAACACTTTCCTTGGCTTCTATTGCCTGGTGGAGACCTTCGGAATAACGCCGGCCTTCCAGAATACGGCCGGTTTGTTCGTCAACTATCTTGACTTTGTTGTCCATCACCACATATTCCACATCCTTTTCAAACAATGCATATGCTTTTATCAGCTGGTTCACAGTGTGCACCCTCTCCGATTTGATCGAATAGTCAAGCATCAGCGCATCTTTTTTCTCCAGTTTTTCTAAGTCCGTCAATCCGGAGCGTTCAAGGTCGGCGATCACGGCTCCGATATCCGGAAGAATATAAAAAGAAGAATCCTGGTAAGATTCCGTGAGCAGGTCTATTCCTTTGTCGGTAAGTTCAATCGTGTTTTGCTTTTCATCAATGATGAAATAGAGTTCATCATCAATAACATGCATATTTTTTGCTTGTTCCTGAAGATAGAAGTTCTCTGTTTTTTGCATCAGAGCTCTCATTCCCTGCTCGCTGAAAAATTTTATCAACGCTTTATTCTTTGGAAGTCCGTGATGGGAGCGCAGGAGTTGTTCCCCTGCTTTCTTCATGCTCTCGGCATCGTTGGGGTCGGAGGTAAGCTGCTTTGCATCCGAAAGGAGCTTAGTCACAAGGTTCCTCTGGGCGTTATACAGCTTTACGACCTGCGGTTTAAGCTCTTCAAAAAGTTGGTTCTCTCCTTTCGGGGTTGGGCCTGAAATAATAAGGGGTGTACGGGCATCATCAATAAGTACCGAGTCAACCTCATCCACGATAGCATAGTTATGCGGTCGCTGTACCATTTCTTCGGGATTGCCGGTCATGTTATCACGGAGGTAGTCGAAACCGAATTCATTATTGGTTCCATAAGTGATATCGGCATTATAGGCGTTCCTCCTTTCGTTGGAGTTAGGCTCATGCTTGTCCACACAATCGACTCTCAAGCCATGAAACTCAAACAGAGTTCCCATCCATTCCGAGTCACGTTTGGCCAGGTAATCGTTCACGGTCACAATATGAACCCCCCGGCCAGGCAAGGCATTCAGGTATACCGGGAGAGTCGCAACCAGAGTTTTTCCCTCGCCGGTAGCCATCTCCGAAATTTTTCCGTCATGGAGGACGACGCCGCCGATCAGCTGGCAGTCATAATGCACCATATCCCAGCGTATCACATTTCCGCCAGCGACCCATGAAGAACTGTACCTTGCAATGTCGCCTGCAATCACAATGCTGTTGCGGCGTGTTGCAAGCTCACGGTCCATTTCGGTGGCTGTTACCTCCACCCATTCATTTTCGACGAACCTGCGGGCAGTTTCTTTGATCACAGCAAAAGCCTCCGGAAGTATGATCTTCAGTTCATCCTGGATAAGGTCATATTCGTCCTTTTCAAGTTTGTCCAGCTCCTTATACATATCCTCTTTTTCGTCAATCTGGACGTCGTCTGAATTGATTTTTACACGAAGTTCCGATATCACCTGCTGTATAGGTGTAATCCTGTCCTGTATGCGTTGTCTGAATTCAACGGTTTTATCTCTCAACTGATCATTGCTGATCTCACGGAAAGCTTCCCCGAATTCAAGTGCAGCATCAACCTGGGGTGTAATCTCCTTTATATCACGATCGGATTTGTTTCCCAGAAATTTTTTAAAAAGATCAAGCATAATTTCATGGTTGCCGGTATTTCAGCGGCAACTTTATTTCGATGATTGTAATAACTGTTCAATTGAATTTTCCAGGCCATTGCTTGGAAAATCTGCAGAATATTTATATAAATTACCTTGTTTATCGATTATGACAAACAAGGGCAGGGAGCGCACATCGTATGCCTTCAGCACATCGATCTGGTCACCGATATGAAGAAAAGTCCAATCCCAGTCTTTTTTCATTTTAACATAATAACACATTCTCGTTCTGGAATATTCTGAGGAAATGCTGATAAAAGCGACCTTTCCTTTGTACTTACCGGCAATTGGTTTGATCAGGTCCATTTCATTGGTACATCCTACGCAATAGGATGTCCAGAAATTGAGAACCACAACCTTGCCCCTCAGTGAATCCAGTTTTAGATAACCGCTGTTATCTTTGTTTCTAAGCTGAAACAGGGGCGCGGGAGTGCCTGGCTGAAGGTTTGAAAGGATTTTCTTAATATTCGATGCAATCAAACGGTTTTGCTTTTCCTTACTGTTTTGCTCAATCGTATTCAGCACGGCCAGAATTCTTTTCTGATCATCGGTGGCGGTGTTGTACATCTCCATCAGGCCTTTCAGAAGGACCAGCTCCCTGAGTTTCTCAGGTTTTATTATCGAATCAGCCTCAAGCGCTTTCATCAGGGCAGAATAAGGTTCCTGGCCTGAAAACAGGGCATGATAATCATTCTTTTTAAGTATCCTTGATGTTGCCGTCAGGTACTTTGAAAAATAGGTATTGAAAAAATCCATGTACTCTACATTCTCATAAAGTACAGGTTTCGTAGTGAAATATGTATTCCCTATCATAGCCGGGCTCATCAACTGGGTAAGCTGGATCAGGTTAGCAAGTTTATATTCTATATAATTCTTTACATACTGATCGGTTGGCTCCCCTATCTCTGATCTGATCCTTGTTTTCAGTGTGTCGATCAACAATTTATTATGATCACGGTATAGTGCATTGAAGTTTTCAACCAGGAAAGCATTATAAGTGCCATCAAATGCACCGATGACGAAGTTGATGTCTTTAAGAGGAAGATTTATAAGTTCAATATGAAGGTTTGTCGAATTAATAAAAGGATTGAGTTCTTTTATCTCGCTATAGTTGTATGGGGCAATCCTGACTTCATAGGTTTTCCCGGGCTCAATAAAGAAACCGCCCGTATGGAAATCGATTGAAAGTTCACCCGGGATAGTTTTATCAACATTTACAGGCAGACTGAATTTGCCTGAGGAGTCTACTGTAGCTTTAGCCAGGGTTTTCCCGGCATTGGTGATAAGATCAGATGGCGTTGACAGCGTGATGAATCTTCCCTCAGCGCCCGGTGCAGTTCCATGGATGATCACATTCTGGGAAGATGCCGTCCACATTATCGTCAGTAAACATCCGATACAAAATATTTGTTTCATCTGTGAATATTATTTTTTACAAATTGGTCAGATGGAATACGCAAATTGTCATTGACGGTTTGCATTGACAGGATTAAGATGGGCATTTCAGAGTTGTTTATTGTCAAAATCCATGCCAATTACTATACCCTTCGGAATGAACCTGCTCACATCGCCTCCATGCCTGAGAATATCTCTGACGATCGAAGAGCTAAGAGATGCATATTCAGGTTCGCAAAGCAGGAAAACCGTTTCAATATCCGGAACCATCAGTTTATTCATCTGGCCAATTTCCCGTTCAAATTCGAAATCAGCGCTTGTTCTGAGACCTCTTAAAATAAATTGTGCCTTTTTTACCCGGCAGAATTCAACAGTCAGCCCGCTGTAATTTGTGATTTCTATGTTCTTTTCCCTGTCAAACAATTCATGCAGCCAGCCAAGCCTTCGTTCCATCGTGAAATACGATTGTTTCCGTGCATTCTCACCGAGGGCAATGATCAGTTTGTCAAACAGTCTGACAGAACGCAATATAACGGATTCATGTCCTTTAGTGACCGGGTCGAAAGATCCCGGAAAAACCGCAATTCGGTCCATGATCAAATGATTTGAATGCAAAGATAAGAAAACGTCGGAAAGGCTTATTCAAAGGTAAAACTCAACTGGAAAATTTTGGAACTCAGCTTAGCGATTGGGTCGGTGTAAATATTGTGTTCATATTTGAGGATGTTCGCGATTCCATACATCATTTTCAGTTCAATTCCCATTTTGAACCATTCATTATAAAAATCGAATCCGACCCCGGCCTCAATATAGAGATCGTTCTGATTGAATTTGACTATTTTCTGGTCACTGCTCCTTTCTCTTTTTTTAGCCTGGGAAGCCAGGTCAAGCGTATATTGTGCACCTGCCAGGAGATAAGGTCGGAAATTATTATACCTCAGAGCTTTATATTTAATTTCGAGGGGGAAATTTATATAGGTCGAGGGTACTTTCTTTGTAACCATAAGCGTTGTATCATGACCTGTTCCCCTGTAAACCAGTATCGAATATACAAGGTCCCTGTCGCCAAAGCTCAGGGAGGGTATAAACCTAAGGTTGAACAGTCTGCCAATCCTCATATCGCTTACAATGCTGATCACGAAACCTGGTGTAGGGCGGGATTCTATGCTCAGAACCTTTGCTCCTGTCTGTCCATATGCTAAAACATCGGGAAGATAGGTTGAATCCCAGCTGACTTGTTGCATATTAGCGATTGGGCGTATTGTAAGGTAACTCATATTACCCCCAAGGACAAATCCGAAATGAAAACGTTCATCATCGTACCTGGGCATATTAAGGACAATACTTTTCTGGCTTTTTCCAGGTGTGCTGAATAAAAGCAAAAAAACGAGGCAGGCAAAGGAGAGAAATCGTTTATCTTTCAAAAGATGTAAGCCTTAAGCTTAAAAATAACGGAAATTTTGCTGGTTTATTTTGCTGATGACAGCCGTTCTTTTGCGATCCTGGCAGGTTTAGTCAGGCTTTGTGCCGATGTAGATTGAAGCTATTCCTCCCGACAGACTTATCCTCCTGCAATCTTTAAACCCTGCTTGCTGCATAATGTTCAAAAATGCCTCACCCGAGGGGAACGCTGCAACTGTTTCGGGCAGGTAGCGGTATGCAGAAGGATGGGATGATATCAGCCTTCCCATCAGAGGTATAATAAAACGGGAATAGACCCCATAGACTTGTTTTATCGGGAATGAAGCGGGGTGGGAGAATTCCAGGATCATAACTTTGCCGTTCTTTGTTAAGACCCTTTTCATTTCTGATATCCCTTTATCCAGATTCTCAAAGTTCCTGACTCCGAATGCAATCATGGCAGCATCAAAGGTTTTATCAGAAAACTGAAGGTTCTCGGCATCCCCGGATATCAGATCAATTGAAGAGGAAAGACCTGCTTTTGCAATTTTTTCTTTTCCCACAGCCAGCATTTTTTCGGAGATATCCACTCCGGTGATCCTGATTTGGCTTTGACCGAGAAGTTCAATGGCGAGGTCGGCAGTGCCGGTTGCGAGGTCAAGCACGTGTTCCGGTTTGCCTTGTATCATTTCCCTGACGAGTCGCTTCCTCCATAACCTGTCAATACCCAGGGAAAGGAAATGATTCAGGAAATCATATCTTCCTGAAATCTCGTTAAACATCTTTTTTACTGTTTCTTTCTGCGGCATCGAAAAAAAACGGGATTATCCATCAACAAGATAATCCCGGGGTTTTATGTAAACCTTTATGTTTTATGCTCCCAGCTGAAGTCTTTTAAAACCGCTGATCTTAAGGTTTTTATCATTTTCTGCGATATATTGGGCGCAGGTCTTTTTACTGTCCTTAATGTATTCCTGGTTCAGCAGTGTGCTGTCTTTATAAAATTTGTTTAGCTTCCCGGTAGCGATCTTTTCAAGCATTTCCTCAGGTTTGCCTTCCTGGCGGGCCTGTTCTTTCCCGATTTCAATCTCATGGTCGATCACGCTCTTGGGTACATCATCCCGGTCAACTGCAACGGGATTCATAGCTGCAACCTGCTTGGCCAGTTCATAAGCCACTTCCTCGGCGTTTTTTCCTTCTTTGGGGCTGATCCCAAGAATTGTTGCAAGGCGGTTGCCATGGTGATTATACGCGACGGTAAGAGGGGCTTCGACCACTTCAAAGTGTGCGATCTGCATTTTTTCTCCGGTTTTTCCAAGCAGGTCATTCAGCTTCGATTCAACTGTGGATGTACCGATTAGCAGGGGCATAAGTTCTGCAACTGTATGAACTTTATTCATAACACCTGCCTCGAGGACATCCTTTGCAAACTGCCTGAATTCTTCAGTTTTTCCCACGAAATCAGTTTCGCAGTTAACCATTACGACAGCCGCATACTTCTTATCATCTGTTGTTTTAGCAACGACAAATCCTTCATTGGCATCACGGTCGGCACGTTTGCCTGCGATCTTCTGTCCTTTTTTCCTGAGGTTGTCTATAGCTTTTTCAAAATCGCCTTCAGATTCCTGGAGCGCTTTTTTGCAATCCATCATTCCGGCTCCGGTCATCTGGCGAAGTTTATTTACATCTGTTGCTGATATATTCATAAATTCAATTCGATTACTGTTTAAATACTATTTTTTTGTTCTTCCGGCAGGTTTGTTGATCCTTTTCCTCAAAGTCTTTTTCTCTTCGGGTACGACATCCGTACTTGTTTTCATTTTTGCAAGTTTTGCATCAGGATGTTCTTTGATCGCCAATTTGATTCCGGCCACTTCTTCTTCAATCTCATCCTCTCTCATCCTGGCTTCGAAATCCTCCTCAGGTTCTCCCCTCTCTTCATCAGCAGCTTTTTTGTCGCGGTCGAGTTTACGTTCAACAAGTCCTTCCTCAATTGCATTAATGACTGACTCAAGGATAATATTGATCGATTTCGAAGCATCGTCGTTCGCCGGGATCGGAAAATCAACTTTACGGGGGTCTGAATTGGTATCAACAATGGCAAAAGTCGGAATATTCAGTTTTTTTGCTTCAGCCAGAGCAATATGTTCTTTCAGGATATCGACAATAAAGATGGCAGCGGGCAGGCGGTTGAGGTCGGCAATTGAACCGAGGTTTTTCTCTAGTTTTGCACGCTCGCGGGTAATCGTAAGGCGTTCCTTTTTTGAAAGGTTATTGTACGAAGGACTGGTCATCAGTTTATCGATGGAAACCATTTTTCGTACTGCTTTACGGATCGTGGCGAAGTTCGTCAGCATGCCGCCGGGCCAGCGCTCAGTAACATATGGCATATTTACTCTTTTCACCTGCTCGGCTACGATTTCCTTAGCCTGTTTTTTAGTGGCAACAAAGAGGATTCGTTTACCTGACTTGGCAATTTGTTTAAGGGCTGCGGCAGCCTCATCGATCTTTGCAATAGTTTTATACAGGTCAATGATATGAATGCCATTCCTTTCCATAAAAATGTAAGGAGCCATAGCAGGGTTCCATTTCCTTCTGAGGTGACCGAAATGAACGCCGGCTTCCAATAATGTATCAAAACTTGTTCTTGACATGTTAAATGATTGAGAGTTCTTAAAATATTAACGTTTACTGAACTGGAATCTTTTGCGGGCTTTTTTCTGTCCGAATTTCTTACGTTCAACCATTCTCGGGTCGCGCGTCATAAAACCTTTGGCTTTAAGCAAAGGTTTGTATTCTTCGTTGATCTTTACCAAAGCCCTTGAAAGGGCATGGGCAAGAGCTTCTGCCTGGCCTCTGACTCCACCTCCATCAAGGTTGACCTGAATGTCGTACTGCCCCATGGTTTTTGTGACTTCAAAGGGTTCAACAACCTTGAACTGCAATATAGGGGTCGGGAAATATTCCTTATAATCCCTGTCGTTGACTGTAATTTTTCCCTGGCCTTCTTTGACATAGATTCTGGCAACAGCAGTCTTCCTCCGGCCGATTGTGTTGATGATTTCCATTTTACTTGATTGAGGTTAATTGAATCTGTTTGGGTTGCTGGGCCTGATGCTGATGCTCGGTTCCTGCGTATACATATAAATTGCGGAAAAGAGCGGCACCCAGTCGGTTCTTCGGAAGCATGCCTTTTACGGCCTTTTCAACTACTTCTGTAGGCTTCTTTACAAATAATTCACGGGGAGTCCTGATCCTTTGTCCGCCGGGATAACCGGTATGACGAACATAGTTCTTATCATCCAGTTTCTTTCCGGTTAACAACACTTTCTCAGCGTTGATGATGATCACGTTGTCGCCACAATCAACATGAGGGGTGTAATTGGTTTTCATTTTGCCCCTGAGAAGTTTTGCGACTTTAGCAGCCAAACGGCCAAGTATCTGGCCCTCAGCATCAACCAGCACCCATTCCTTTGTAACGGTTTCCTTATTGGCGCTGATCGTCTTGTAACTTAAAGTATCCATATTTTAAATTGATTTCATTTCAAAAAGGGGTGCAAAGATATTGATATTCTTTTGACCTCACAAACAATCTGATTATAAATTTAAAAGAAAATAGTATTATCATTTATTTTATAGCATATTTTTGTATTTTTATGCCTTATTTTATGACAGATATTTATTTCAAAAGAACAATCACTGCCTTCCTGAATCAATGGGCAACGGATACTTCAAATCCGGGACTTCTCTTATACGGTGCCAGGCAAACCGGGAAAACCTCCCTCGTGGAAAAATTTTCCCAATCGTTCCGGCAATTTATCCGCCTTGATCTCAAAGACCCTGCAGACCTGGGGATTTTTCGAAGATTGTCTTCCGACCCGGATTTCTCAGACACACTTTTTTTTCTTAAAGGCAAAGATGACTCACGCAAAAGCACCTTGCTGTTTTTTGAAAACAACGGCAATGACCCCCGGGTATTGAATCTGGCTGAAGGCATCATCAGCAGGAAGCCCTGGCTGAAAGTTATTATATCTTGTCCTGTACAGCTGCATAACTTACCCGGGGGATTCAGCACCTTGTATCTTAATCCTTTATCTTTCAGTGAGTTTCTGAATGCATACGGAAAAGAGGAGGCCATTGAAGCATTCAATGAGGTGCCTTTTCCCGTAAGCGGTTTCCATAAACTGCTTGGGTTGTTTCACCGATACTGCCTGATCGGGGGAATGCCTGCAATTGTGAAGAAATTCATCCAGTCGGGAAGCATGTCATCATTGAAACCGGTATACGAGGGGATTCTGAAAGAATTTCTCATTGACCTGGAAGACAGATCATTAAGACAAAATAAAAAAGATCTGCTGGCAATAACCTTGCAGAATGCATTTTTGTATGCCGGTACCAGAATTAAATTCAATGCCTTTGGAAATGTTCGATACGGAAGCAGGGAAATGGCAGCCATCTTCCGCTACCTTGAGCAGTCCATGTTGCTTAGTTTGAATTATCCATCGGTCACTACGATGTTTCCGCCTGAACCTGACAAAAAAAAATCACCCCGGCTGCAGATGCTTGATACCGGAATGATGACATTTTTTTCAGGCATTCAAAAACAGATGATCCTGGCGATGGATCTGAATGCATTGTTCGAAGGCCAGGTTCTGAGGCATGTTGTGGGACAGGAACTGTTGAGCAATTCGTTCAAAGAACCCGGCCAGCTAAATTACTGGGTAAGAGATAAGGCACAATCATCAGCCGAAGTAGATTATGTAATTTCCTATGAAGGCCTGATCATCCCTGTCGTTATCAAATCGGGCGAGCCAGGCAGGCTTCGCTCCCTGCACCAGTTTATAGACGAAGCCGGGCATTCGTATGCAATCCGCCTTTATGCCGGAAATGTAAATATCCGCAAAGCAAAAACACTGAAAGGAAAACCATACTACCTGCTGTCACTGCCTTATTTCCTTGCATGCCGTATTCCGGATCACCTGAAAGGGTTTATCAGATACGTTAACAGTTGAAATTCCCGGGAAAATTTGCTTTGCACTTACCTTTTTTATTATATTTATCCAAAATTCAATCAATGAACGCTATTCAAAACGTTTCAATACTTCTTGAACTGGCCGTGACCATTCTTGGCCTGCTTATCTGGCTCCAGAAGAAGAAAACCTATGGCGCATTCATTTTTCTTACTTTTCTCCTCTATATGGTTTATGATGCTTCCAGGTTATGGTCCCTGGCAATCCCTGAACTTGTATTGCGCATTCTCTATGCCACTGCCTCCCTTTCCATTCTTATTGCCGTCTGGAAACTTTTCAAGTCGGAGTAAGCCTGTTCACGGTTTTTTGTATTTTTGCACACTGGTTGCGTTTTAGCGTTCTGCGTTCTGCGTTCTGCGT